>R19__coassemble_160_pt1 | contig 36798 bp, 34 predicted proteins | sample R19__metabat2_low_PE_020 | metagenome-assembled genome bin R19 | reverse complement strand
CGGCTGTTAACCGCGGTGTCACAGGTTCGAGCCCTGTTTGGGGCGCCAAAAAGAAGAGAGCAGCAAATGCTGCTCTCTTTCTTTTTGTGGCGCCCCAAACAGGGCTCTCACTTGGTTATATCGTATGTATAAGCCGCGTGCGTAGCACAGCGGCTGTTAACTGGCTCACAGCTTCGCGCTGCCGGTGGCAGAGGAAGCGAAGCTGATGAGCAGGAAGAAACAAGGAGTGTCGCGAAGCGCTCCAAGCGAGCGAGACGACTATGTTTCTGACCGAGGTGTCACAAGAAACGCCGGAGGCGTTTGGAAAACCAACTCCCCGCACAAGCCAAAGGGCCAAGCGAGCGAGACGACTATGTTTCTGACCGAGGTCTCACAGCCATCCCGCAGCCCCGCGGCGCTCACTCCCTGCGCTCGCTCGCGCAAAGATGGTATGTGCCGAAAATACTTGAGGGGCAGCCCCCTGGGGAGGGGGATGGCAGAGCACGCGGCTGTATTGCAGGGAAGTCGAGCCCTGCTTGAAAAGGACCTTATATCACATATTCCGGGTTGGTGACGGCCTGTACGATGATCGTCTTCTCTTCCTGCAATGGTTCCCACCAGACATGTTCCTTTGTATAGCGGTAACGGAACCCCAGTTTTTCCTGTAAACGTGCGGAGGCAGCGTTGTCCGAGAAGGCTGCGCCGTAGATTCTGGAGAGACGCAGGTCCTCAAAGCCGTGCTGGATCATTTCCCGGGCGGCCTCCGTGATATAACCCTGTCCCCAGTATGCTTTGCCGATCCAGGCGCGGAGTTCCGCGTCGTTCTGACCGATCGTCAGATTGCAGCTCCCGGGGAAAAAAAGGCTGATGCTGCCGATCAGTGTTCCGTCGGAACGCAGGCAAAGTGCATAAGTTTCCGGGACCTGCAGAACGGTTCGAAGGATCATTCTGCTGTGGCCGACGTCCGGGTGAGGTTCCCAGCCCGCGGCGGGACCGACGGCAGGGTCGTTTGCTATGAGGAACAGAGCTGGTGCATCGCCCTCTTCAAAGGGACGCAGCAGAAGACGTTCGGTATACAGCATGACAGATCCACCTCTTTTGCCATTCATTATAACATATGATTTATATTCCAAAACAGAAACAAATTGCCAAAATTAGCACTCTAATCAAATAAGTGCTAAAACTTAACAGTTTATTCACACATTCCGCCCGCGAATGATTATAATAAGAATTGTCAGAAGGAAAAAAGAGTACAGCCGCTGACAATAAACCCCTCCGGTTTTCGCTGACCCGAAACCGAGCCTATCCCCACATGGGCCAGAATTTCATTCCAGTCTAAACAATGGAGGTATCTACTATGATGTACAGAAGAAACAACTGGCTGACGCCGTATGGAGCATTCGATCCGTTCAACGGCATTGAAAAATTCTTCTTCAGCGATCCTTTCTTCTCGGATTCCAAGACCGCGGTCGCCGCTTTCGGCACCGACGTGACGGACGAGGGCGATTGTTATAAACTGACCGCCGACCTTCCCGGTTTCCGGAAAGAAGATATCAATATCGATGTCGAAGACGGCATCCTTACCATCTCAGCCGAACGCAGCGAAGAGACCGAAGATTCCGACAAGAAGGGCAAGTACCTCCGCAGAGAGCGGACCTATGGTTCGTACAAGCGGTCGTTCAGCCTCGGTGAAGTGGACGAAGATACGATCACGGCAAAATACACCGACGGTGTCCTGACCTTGGAACTTCCCAAGAAGCAGGTCCCTGAAATCGAAAGTAAAAAGAGCATTACGATCGATTAAAGTTCCTTTATATCTCTCCTATTCTCAAAACATCACACACGAAAAGAAACAAGGCAGACGATCCATTCGTCTGCCTTGTTTCTGTTTCCCCTATCTGAATTCTCCTATTGAATTCAAATGACAGCTGATGTGCGCTCAGCTTTCAACGTTATTATAAGCGCGGCCAATTTCTTTGTCATTATTTGGATAACACAAAAATAGAAAGGAATTTTTGTGAGAATCGCCTATACACGTACAATTTTTGTGGAAATGTCTGATAATTTAAGGATAATTTAAGGAAACACCCGAAATGTTAAGAAAACAGATACACGCCATCCTGCCGGTGGAAAATTTCTTGTCAAACCCTGCTTCCGTACGTTACAATATACTGAAAACTTATAATTATTAATATAAAGGAGGTGCGGGCATTGGCGTCGAACAACTCTACGGAACGGGCGATCGTGGAAAGCATGAAAGACCTGATGCGTCAGAAAACGATCGACAAGATATCGGTCACGGATATCTGCGAACATGCCGGCATTTCCAGACGAAACTTTTACCGGTACTTTGTCGACAAGTACAAAGTGATCGAAACCATCTACAAGTCGGACCCTGTCGTCAATCGCGACATTCCCGAAGACTGGACCGTGTGGGATTATTTCCCCGAAGCCTGCAAAGGGTTCGCACAGGATCGGCGCTTTTACCTGTACGCATTTCTTTATAAGGGGAAGAACAGCTTCCGGAGCTACTGCATCGAGCAGATTCGTCCGATCGTGACCCGTGACTTCCGGGACATCCTGGAATCGGATCAGATGTTCCACTTCTACATATCGCACATTTCCAATATGTGTTTTGACTATTTTGTCCTGTGGCTGTCACAGGAAAAAATCATTCCTCCCGAAGACTTTGCCGCCTGGGTCGCGAACAAAGTCTCCCTGCTGGCGAAACGCCAGGCGGAGCTTTCCGAGAAGCCTCCGCAGTGCAACGAGGAATCCTGAGCAAACCCCGAAGGGAGACCAGACATTATGGAATACCGTTTTTCCGATAAGATCGCAAGCCTGAAACCGAGCGCGGTCCGCGAGATCCTGAAATCGACTGCGGACCCCGAAGTCATCGCGCTGGCTGCCGGCAACCCGGCGCCGGAAGCGTTCCCGGTCGACGACATCAAACGCATCGCCTCCGGCGTCATGGAGAACGAGACGATCCTCGCGCTCCAGTACGGCGTGACGGAAGGGTATGCCCCTCTCATCGACGAACTGAAAGCCATGCTGAAACGCCGGCTTTCACTGGGCAAAGACTTCGATGAACTCATCGTGACCAGCGGTGCCACCCAGGTCATGGAACTGGCGACCAAGGTCCTTTGTAATGAAGGGGACTCCATTGCGGTGGAAGAGCCGTCGTTCATCGGATCGCTGAATGCGTTCCGCTCGTATGGTGTCAATCTCCGCGGTGTCCCGATCGACGAGGACGGCATCAATATCACTGCTTTGGAGGAAACGCTGAAGGCGGATGACAAGATCCGTTTCCTTTATACGATCCCGAACTTCCAGAACCCGGCCGGCTGCACCATGTCGCTGGAAAAACGCAAGGCGGTCTACGACCTTGCCTGCAAATATGACATCCTCATCCTCGAGGACAATCCGTACGGCGATCTGCGGGTCGAAGGCGAAGATCTTCCCTGCATCAAATCGTTCGATACGGAAGGCCGTGTGCTCTATGCCGGTACGTTCTCCAAAGTGATCTCGCCCGGCATCCGCGTCGGCTACGTGCTCGGCCCGGCGCCGGTCCTTGCCAAAATGACCGTCGGCAAACAGACGGAAGACGTGCACAATGTCATGTTCTCACAGCTGCTCGTATATCACTGGCTGCAGGAATGCGATCTCGAAGCGCATGTAAAAGCGATGCAGGCCATTTACCGCAAAAAGCGAGACCTGATGTGCGGTCTGATCGACTCGGAACTGGGGGACTACGTCACTTACGTTCGTCCGGAAGGCGGTCTGTTCGTCTGGTGCAAACTGGACGACCGGCTCCCGATGATGGAGTTCTGCCGGAAAGCGGTCGAGAAAAAAGTCGCCGTTGTTCCGGGAACCGCGTTTTTGAGTGACCCGGAAGGCACGACGCAGTACATTCGTCTCAATTATTCGACCCCGACCGATGAAGATATCGAAAAAGGCTTGAAACTGCTTGGCGAAGTCGCCCGGGAAATGTTAGGAGAATAAATCAGTCATGGAACAACAGAAAAAAGTCCTCAGTCTCATCCAGCCCAGCGGGGTTCCCACCCTCGGCAACTACCTCGGGGCCCTCAAAAACTGGAGCGACATCGCGGATGAGTTTGAGTGTGCCTTCGGCGTTGCGGACCTGCACGCCATCACGGTCCGGCAGGATCCTCAGAAACTGCGCAAACAGGTGGCGGATATGTATGCCCTGCTGCTGGCGCTGGGCCTGAACCCGGAAAAGAACATCGTTTTCGTCCAGAGCCAGGTCCCCACCCATGCCCAGCTCGGCTGGATCCTCGACTGCTATACCCAGTTCGGGGAAATGTCCCGTATGACACAGTTCAAGGACAAGTCGAAACAGCATGCCGACAACGTCAATGTCGGGCTGTTCGCATACCCCGCTCTTATGGCGGCGGACATCCTGCTCTATCAGGCCGATTACGTGCCGGTCGGGGCGGACCAGAAGCAGCATCTGGAAATCACCCGGGACATCGCCAATCGCTTCAACGGCATCTATGGCGATGTGTTCACCGTTCCCGAGCCGCTCATCCGTGACACAGGGGCCCGCATCATGAGTCTGCAGGAACCGACGAAGAAGATGAGCAAGTCCGACCCGAACCCCAAGTCCTACGTGTCGATTTTCGACGAACCCAATGTCATCGCGAAAAAGATCCGCTCCGCGGTCACCGATTCCGAGGCAGAGGTACGTTATGCAGAAGGGAAGGACGGCGTCAACAACCTGATGTCCATCTATTCCTGCTGCACCGGACTGACCAACGAACAGATCGAAGCGGAATTCGCCGGCAAGGGCTATGGCGATTTCAAGAATGCCGTGGCCGACGCGGTCATCGCTTCCCTGGAACCGCTGCAGACGGAATTCAAAAAAGTTTCTGCCGACCGCGCCTACCTGGAACAGTGCATGAAGGAAGGCGCCGAAAAAGCGACCTATGTTTCTTCAAAGACCCTGAACAAGGTCATGAAGAAGGTCGGGTTCTATCAATTCAAAAAATAAAGGAGGTGTCCCCATGGACGTGCCTGACGGCAATTACCGATCGTGTGATCGCGCGAGAAAAACGAATACCGTTCATGGCCGGACACTCTGACCGTTTCCCTTGAGACAGGAGTGCTCCTCTCGTTGCCGTGCGCGGTAAAACGAGAGGAGCTTTTTTATGGATGAAAAAATCTATACCAGAGAACTCGACCTGCTGTCGGCCGGCGGCTTCTCCACGCTGCGGGAACTCCTGAGCGAATGGAACGAGGTCGACATCGCGGATTTCCTGGAAGAACTGGAACCCCGGCAAATGATCAAGGTGTTCCGGATCCTGCCGAAGGATATCTCGGCGGAAGTGTTCTCTTATCTGGAACCGGAGAACCAGGAGAGCATCGTCACCTCCATCACGGATACGGAAGTCCGGCTCCTGGTCGACGATCTGTATCTTGATGACGTCGTCGACTTCCTGGAGGAGGTCCCGGCAAACGTTGTCAGCAGGGTCCTGAAAGTGGCGAGCCCGGACCTGCGCAAGGATATCAACACGTTCCTGAACTACCCGGAGGACTCCGCCGGCAGTATCATGACGAATGAGATGATCACTCTGCACGACAGCATGACCGTGCGGGACGCCATCCGGTCCATCCGGGCAACGGGGGAGGATAAAGTCTCCATTTATACCGTCTACTGCATCGACGCGACCCGCCATCTGCTCGGGACGATCGAACTGGCAGACCTTATCTACCACTCTTCCGACACGATGATCCGGGACATCATGGACGATGACCGTCAGCTCATTTATGTCCGGACCCTGGATGACCAGGAGGAAGTGGCCCGGGTCGTTAAACACTATGACCTTCTGAGCGTTCCGGTCGTCGACAAGGAAGACCGCCTGGTCGGGATCGTCACCGTCGACGATGTCATCGACATCCTGCAGGAAGAGGCGACGGAGGATATCGAAAAGATGGCCGCCATCACCCCGACGGACAAACCGTACCTCAAGACGGGTATCTTTGAGACCTACAAAGCCCGCATGCCCTGGCTGCTGCTCCTGATGATTTCCGCCACCTTTACCGGCGCCATCATCACCAAATTTCAGGACGCACTTGCCACCTTCGTGGTCCTGACGGCTTATATCCCGATGCTGATGGATACCGGAGGAAACTCGGGCTCCCAGGCCAGTGTTTCGGTCATTCGCGCCCTTTCTCTGGGCGATGTGGAATTCCGCGATGTCCTGCGTGTCATCTGGAAAGAGATCCGCGTCGCGGTCCTCTGCGGCATCACCCTGGCAGCGGCGAACTTCCTGAAACTCCTGCTGCTTGACAAACTGGCTCTGCCGGTCGCCGCCGTCGTCTGTCTGACGATGGTCCTGGTCGTCCTGGCGGCCAAGATCATCGGATGCACGCTGCCGATGCTGGCGGACCGGATCGGTCTGGACCCGGCTGTCATGGCGTCCCCGTTCATCACGACCCTGGTCGACGCGATCGCGCTGGTCACGTATTTCAAACTGGCGACGACCCTGCTGCACCTGGGATGAATCCAAACAGAATCGAAAATTCGTATGGTTTTGAACAAACCATACGAATTTTTTTTGACCATAACAGCCGTTCGGCGGCATTTTCCGACCGCTCGCCGGAAGGTATCTTTTTTTCAGATCATTTACGAATATACTTTTCCTGTCCCGGAAAGGAGGGAAGATGTGTATTGGTCAGAACGCAATTCGGTGGAGGCGGTCCTGAACGCGGCGCTGTGTTCCCGGACCGATGAGTTCCGTCTGCGGCTTTGCGATGTGTTCCGGCAGAACGGATACCAGGCGCTTTCGCTTAGCCGGGAACCCCGGCCCGACTTACCGTCCGTCGTGGTTTTTGAAGACCCGGCATACGCGGTCATCTATCTGTTTACCGAACCGGCCATGAACGAGGCGGAATACGAAGTGTTCCGGAAAGAAGCCCGCGCCTTTGCCTGGGCGCACGGTGCGGCCGCTTATTTTGTCCGTCTGGACCGCGGGGCCGTTACGCGGGAAACCGACTGACCCGAACGTCGAGCGGCAGTCCCTCTGCCCGCAGGCGGATCGCCAGGAGTTCTGCGGTCGTTCCGAGAGCGGCCGCAAGCTCCGGGACAGAACGTCCGGACAGGGCCGGCTCCTGTAAGGCCAGCAGGTCTTCGCCGGTAATCAGCAGAAAGCTCGCAAACAGATTCGCCTCCCGCTCGAACTTTGTTTCCATCCGATACAGGTCGTAATCGTTGAAAACGGTTTTTTCGGCGATGTCCCGGTGCAGCAGATGGTGTCCGAGCTCGTGCGCACAGACAATGTTCCGGACTTCCTCGGGCAGCTGCCGGTTCAGTGCGATGAACGGTACCCCGTTTACCACGGTATAGAATCCTTTGACCTCTCCCAGGTCAAAAAAACGCACCCGCACCCCGAGCGCCCCTGCGATCCGGACCGGATCGGCCGTCCGGTCCGGGGCCATCGCCCGCAGATTTTCACAAAGGTCCCGCAGTTCGTCGATGCGTTCAGCCATAGTATTCCTCCGGCAGTTCTTCCGGTTCGCCGGTTTCCTGATAGAGTTCCTGTACCGCCTCCAGAAACAGATCCTTGTCACTTTGGGACAGGGCGCCGCCGGCGAACAGCGCCGTCAGGGTCTGCAGGATCCGGTACAGTTCTTTTCGCTCGTCTTCTTTCAGGTCCCGCCGGGCTTCCGCACGCAGCAGCCGGTAATAGTCGTCGCTGCTGACCAGCCGGCGCAGCGGGATGCCGAAATAAGAGGAGATGCGAAGCAGCACCTTCTCGTTTTTGGGCATTTGGCGTCCGCTTTCATAATTCTGGACCGTGCGCAGGGTGACGCCGATGATGTCGGCGAGTTCCCGCTGGGTCAGACCGTGGGTCCTGCGCAGGTCTTTCAGTGTCTCTGAAAACATAAGTTCCTCCTGTTCATGGCGTGACGCCCTCATCTTACGGGTTTTGCCCGAAAAAAGGAAGAAAATCCGGACGAAAGGCTGCCAATTTGAACCGAACGGCTGTTATGCCGAACGGGAGCGGTCCTTATCTCAAAAAAATTTTCATACCGTGAAACATGCTTGAATACTCCCTTTTTTGCCGTGAAACAGAGTAAATAACGGAGAAAACAACTAGATATTGTGGATTTTGTAAAAATTCGGGCTTGCGAAATCTATATCTTGCGGTATAATGGATACCGAGCGAAATACTGCATATAGATCATTAAGTGAATAGGGAACACAATATCTAGGGCCTTATTGCGCAGGAGGGAATTATGTATTACAACGAGCATTTAGACGGCAACATGGAGACCGAAGACGTCAAAGTGTGTGTTATGAAGCGTTCCGGTGAGCGCGTTCCGTATGACGGCAACAAAATCGCCGCTGCCATCATCAAGGCGAACAACGAAGAGGGTATCCTCTCCGAGCGCCTGAGCGATCAGCAGATCAACGATATCGTCTCCGGTATCGAGAAAGACGCCCGCAACGCCGGCCGCGACCTGTCCGTTGAAGAAATCCAGGACAAGGTCGAAGACGCCCTCATGGGTACGGGCAAGACGAAAGTCGCCCGCCTCTATATTACGTATCGTTATAAACACAATGAGATGCGTAAAATGAGCAATATCGACCAGAAGATCGCCGGTGTCGTCGAGCGTGACAACGAAGAGGTCAAACAGGAAAACTCCAACAAGAACCCGACAGTCCTCTCGGTCCAGAGAGACTATATGGCGGGTGAGTGGAGCCGTTATTACACCAGCCAGTATCTGCTTCCCGAAGATGTCGTTACGGCGCACCGCGAAGGCATCATCCATTTCCATGACGCGGACTATTTCGCGCAGCATATGCACAACTGCGACCTCGTCAACCTGGAAGACATGCTGCAGAACGGCACCAGCATTTCCGGCACCCACATCGACCGTCCGCGCAGCTTTGCCACGGCCTGCACGGTCGCGTCTCAGATCGTCGCGCAGGTCGCTTCCAACCAGTATGGCGGCCAGACCATCACGATGAGCCATCTCGCTCCGTTCGTCGATGTGACCCGTCAGAAGATCCGCAGCCGCCTTGGCGAGGAGCTGGAGGAAGCCGGCGTCCGTCTCGACGAGGACAAATTCGCGGCTCTGGTCGAAAAGGAAGTCCGCAAGGAAGTCGAGAGCGGCTGCCAGACCATCCAGTATCAGCTGATCACGCTGCAGTCCACCAACGGCCAGGCCCCCTTCGTCACGGTCTTCATGTACCTCAACGAAGTTCCGGACGGCCAGGTGCGTGACGACCTTGCCCTCATCATCGAGGTCATGCTCAACCAGCGCATCCTCGGCGTCAAGGACAAGACCGGCGCTTACATCACTCCGGCTTTCCCGAAACTCATCTATGTCCTTCAGGAAGACAATGTCTATGAAGGCACGAAATACTACTATCTGACCGAACTGGCTGCCCGCTGCACCGCCAAGCGCATGGTCCCGGACTACATTTCCGAGAAGAAAGCGCTGGAACTGAAGGGCGATGTATACCCCTGCATGGGCTGCCGCTCGTTCCTGACTCCGGACCGCTTCACCGACAACGGCTTCGGCAACCCGGAGAACGCTGAAAACTATCAGGAAGGCGTCCATAAGTACTACGGCCGTTTCAACCAGGGCGTCGTCACCCTGAACCTGGTCGACGTGGCCTGCTCTTCCGGTCAGGACGAAGACAAGTTCTGGCAGATCATGAAAGAGCGTCTGGACCTCTGCCACAGAGCCCTGCGCATCCGTCACGAACGTCTGCTCGGCACTCCGTCGGACGTGGCTCCCATCCTCTGGCAGGACGGCGCCATTGCCCGTCTGAAGTCCGGCGAGACCATCGATAAGCTCCTCTATGGCGGTTATTCGACCATCTCCCTCGGATATGCCGGACTCGCGGAGTGCGTCTACTACATGAAGGGTGAATCGCATACGTCCGAAAAGGGCAAGGAATTCGGCCTTGCCGTCATGCAGGCCCTGAACGATGCCTGCGCCAAGTGGAAAGCCGAAGAGAACATCGACTACTCCGTCTACGGCACTCCGCTGGAGTCCACGACCTACAAGTTCGCGAAATGCCTGCAGAAACGCTTTGGCAAGATCGACGGTGTCACGGACAAGAACTATATTACGAACAGCTACCATATCCATGTCACGGAAGACATCAACGCGTTCGACAAGCTGACCAAGGAAGCCGCGTTCCAGCAGCTCAGCCCCGGCGGCGCCATCTCTTACGTGGAAGTCCCGAATATGCAGGACAACATTCCGGCGGTCATCTCCGTCATGCAGCACATCTATGACTGCATCCTGTACGCGGAACTCAACACGAAGAGCGACTTCTGCGACGTCTGCGGCTTCGACGGCGAGATCCAAATCAAGAAGGATACCACCGGCAAACTGGTCTGGGAATGCCCGAAGTGCGGCAACCGTGACCAGTCCAAGATGCACGTTGCCCGCCGTACCTGCGGTTATATCGGCACCCAGTACTGGAACCAGGGCCGTACCCAGGAGATCGCGGAGCGCGTCCTGCACCTGTAAGGACGAATTTCTCAAAACACACAGGCCGGCGGGAGACCGCCGGCCTGTTTTGACCAACCTGTGAAAGGAGGCTGTTTGCATGAATTACGGAGAAATCAAAACCTATGACATTGCCAACGGGCCCGGCGTCCGTGTCACGCTCTTCGTCTCCGGCTGCACCAATGCCTGCCGGGAATGCTTCCAGCCGCAGACCTGGGATTTCAACTACGGACAGGAGTTCGATGACGCTGCCAAAGAACGGATCTTTACCGAACTGTCCCATCCCTTCACGCAAGGTTTGACACTGCTCGGCGGCGACCCGTTCGAGCCCGACAATCAGCGGGCGCTGGTCCCGTTCCTGCACGAGGTGCGGGAGCGGTACCCGGACAAAGACATCTGGGCCTTTTCCGGCTTCTATTATGAAGACGAACTGCTGAAGGACGGCAGTTACTGCCGAACGGAAGTGACCGATGAAATGCTTTCACTGGTCGATGTGCTGGTCGACGGACGGTATATCCCGGAACTGCACGACATCACCCTGCGCTTCCGCGGTTCTTCCAACCAGAGCCTGATCGACCTTCCCGCATCGCGGGAAGCCGGAGAAGTCGTCCTCTGGGATGACGGCGGTCACATGTAAAGAAAAACAGGAGTTGACGCGCATGGTGTCAGCTCCTATAATATTTTTAGCAATTGAATACCACGTCTTCGAGGCAGGGAGCATTTCCCGACCGGCGGTAAAGTCCGCAAGCAACAGCACGAACCGGTGGAATTCCGGTACCGACAGTACAGTCTGGATGAGAGAGGATGACGTGACAAGCCCTTTCCGGGGCCTTTTGTTACGGATTGTTTTCAACGATATGCCTGAAGCGTTTTGACGTTTCAGGCTTTTTCTTGTTAGAAAGGAGGGACCGGCATGACCCATGAGGACTATATGCGGCGGGCGCTGGAACTGGCGGCGCTGGGGGAAGGCCATGTGTCCCCGAACCCCATGGTGGGCTGTGTCGTCGTCAAAGACGGCCGGGTCATTGCCGAGGGGTACCACGAAAAAGTCGGGGAGTACCACGCGGAGCGGAACGCGCTCCTGCGCTGCACGGAAGACCCCGCCGGCGCGGACCTCTATGTGACGCTGGAGCCCTGCTGCCATTACGGGCGGACGCCTCCGTGCACGGAGATCATTATTGAGAAGAAGATCGGGCGGGTGTTTGTCGCGGCCCTCGATGTCAACCCGCTGGTGGCGGGGCGCGGCGTGCAGATCCTGCGGGACGCCGGCATCGACGTCGAAGTCGGTTTGCTGGAGGAAGAGGCCATAGCGCTGAACGAAGTCTTCTACCATTTCTTCGAGACGCACCGCCCCTTTGTGGCGATGAAATATGCCATGACTTTCGATGGGAAGATCGCCTGCCATACCGGCGACTCGCAGTGGATCACGAACGAGCAGTCCCGGCAGTATGTCCATGGCTTACGGAAGAAATATTCCTCCATCCTCGTCGGCATCGGGACGGCACTGGCCGATGACCCGATGCTGAACTGCCGGACAGAGGACGGGGTCGATCCGGTCCGCATCGTACTGGACACCGGACTCCGACTCCCGCCGGAGAGCAATCTTGTGAGAACCGCGAAGGACATCCCGACCTGGGTCATCACCTGTGAGAAAACACTGGCTTCGGAATCGGGCCGCGCCGCAAAAGCGTCTCTGGAAGCCGCAGGGGCCGAGGTGCTGTCGGCGGGAACGGAGTCGGTCGACCTTCCAAACCTGCTTGAAAGCCTTGCAGAACGCAAAATAGACAGCGTTCTGGTCGAGGGCGGCGGTACGATCAACGCCGGTTTCCTGGAACAGGGCCTCGTCGACCGAGTCTATGCGTTCCTTGGACCGAAACTCGTCGGCGGGAAAGACAGCAGGACCCCGGTGGAAGGCCGCGGCGTCGATCGTATGTCAGACGCGGCTGAACTGGAACAAATACAAATCGAACGGTTCGGGGAGGACGTGCTCCTCACCGGCCGGGTCCGAAAGGAGTGACCGCATGTTTACAGGACTCGTCGAAGAAGTCGGGACCCTGCAGGGGGTCCATAAGGGAGAAAACTCCGCCATCCTGACGATCGGCGCCCGCAAAGTGCTCGAGGGCACGAAGGTCGGGGACAGCATCATGACGAACGGCGTCTGCCTTACGGTCACCGAGTGCGGTGTCACCTACTTTACCGCGGACGTCATGTCGGAGACACTGTCCCGCAGCGCCCTCGGGGAACTGAGCCCCGGCAGCCCGGTCAATCTGGAGCGGGCCATGCCGGCGGACGGCCGCTTTGGTGGACATATCGTTTCCGGGCATATTGACGGCACCGGGACCGTCCGGGACGTCCGGCAGGATGACAACGCGGTCTGGTACACCGTGGATGCCGGGCCGGAACTGCTCCGCTATATTGTGGAGAAAGGGTCCATCGCCCTCGATGGCATCAGCCTTACGGTGGCAGCGGTCGACGAAAGCAGTTTCAAAGTGTCCGTCATCCCGCATACGAGGGCAGTCACGGCGCTGTCCGCAAAACGCGTCGGCAGCACCGTCAATCTCGAGTGCGACGTCATCGGGAAATATGTGGAAAAACTCCTGCAGCCCGCCGCGCCGGCACAAAAGGAAGAACAGGCATCCGGTATTACCGAAGCATTCCTTCGGGAATACGGATTTTAGAAAGAAGGAAGCACAATGGCAAGAGAATTTGCGACCATCGAACAGGCGGTCGAGGATCTGAAAGCGGGGAAACTCATCCTCTGTGTCGACGATCCGGACCGCGAGAACGAGGGCGACCTCATCTGCGCCGCGGAGTTCGCGACGACGGAAAACATCAACTTCATGGCGGTCCACGCCAAGGGACTCATCTGTATGCCGATGAGCGGTAAGCGTTGCGACGACCTCGGGCTTATGCAGATGGTCACCGCCAACACCGACAACCACGAGACGGCTTTTACCGTCTCCATCGACCACATGTCCACGACGACCGGAATCTCCGCCGTCGAGCGGTCGATCACCGCGATGAAGACCGTGGAAGAGGGCGTGCAGCCCCATGAATTCCGCCGGCCGGGACACATGTTCCCGCTGCGGGCAAAGGAAGGCGGCGTACTGGTCCGCTCCGGTCATACCGAGGCTACGGTGGACCTGATGCGCATCGCCGGCCTGAAAGACGCCGGACTCTGCTGTGAGATCATGCGGGACGACGGCACCATGATGCGGACGACCGAACTCCTGAAGTTCGCCGAAAAGTATGACATCACGGCCATCACCATCGCCGACCTCATCAAGTACCGGCTGAACAACGAGAGCATCGTCGTGCGGGAGGCGGACGCGGACCTGCCGACGGCTTACGGACACTTCAAAATTTATGGCTACCGAAATGCCGTCAACAACGAGCAGCACGTCGCGCTCGTCATGGGCGACGTCGCGGACGGGGAGCCGGTCCTCTGCCGGGTCCACTCCGAATGCCTGACCGGCGATGTGTTCGGCTCCGAACGCTGCGACTGCGGCGATCAGCTCCACCAGGCGATGAAACAGATTGCCGAGGAGGGCAGGGGCGTCATCGTCTATCTCCGCCAGGAGGGCCGCGGCATCGGCCTGCTCAACAAGCTGAAGGCGTATGAGCTCCAGGAACAGGGATATGACACCGTCGAAGCGAACCTCAAACTCGGCTTCCCGGCCGACATGCGGGAGTACGGGGTCGGCGCGCAGATCCTGCGGGACATCGGCGCAAGACGCCTGCGGCTGCTCACCAACAACCCGGCGAAGATCACCGGACTCGAACCCTACGGCATCACGATCGAGGAGCGGGTGCCCATCCAGATCAAGGCCCAGCCCCACGATTTCAAATATCTGCTCACGAAACAACAGAAAATGCATCATATGACGGAATATAAGGAGGACTAACCATGAAAACATTTGAAGGAAATGTCGTTGCAAAAGACGTAAAGATCGCCATCGTCGCCGCCCGTTTCAACGAGTTCATCGTCTCGAAACTCATCTCCGGCGCGCAGGACGCCCTGGTCCGCCACGGCGTCTCCGACGACAACATCGAACTGGCCTGGGTCCCGGGCGCGTTCGAGATCCCGGTCATCGCGAAAAAGATGGCCGAGTCCGGCAAATATGACGCTGTGCTCTGCCTTGGCGCCGTCATCCGCGGAGACACTTCCCACTATGACTATGTCTGCGCGGAAGTGTCCAAAGGCATCGCGCAGGTCGAACTCTCTACCGGCGTGCCGACCCTCTTCGGCGTCGTGACGACCGACAACATCGAACAGGCCATCCAGCGCGCCGGCACGAAGTCCGGCAACAAGGGCTACGATGTGGCGTGCTCCGCCATTGAAATGGTGAACCTGATCAAGGCAATCGAGGCGTGATATGAACCTGCCGAAACTTGCCATCTTTGACATGGATGGTCTCCTCTTCGACACCGAACGGGTCCTGATGGAGGAGAACGCCAAAGTCATGAAAGAATATGGCTATACCCAGCGGTTCGAAGACTATGTCCGCACCATCGGGACTGCCGGCGATATGTTTTACGGCACCCTTTATGAGATCCACGGGGCGGATTACCCCGCCCATGAGATCTCGGAACAGTCGGTCGTCCGGGAGAAGGAACGGCTAAGACGCGAAGGCGTCCCGGTCAAACCCGGTATCCCGGAACTTCTGACATTTTTCCGCGACCGGAAGGTGCCTTGCTGTGTCGCAACGAGCACCCGTCGGGAAGAAGCGGAGGAATTCCTCGCCCTTGGCGGGCTTCTGCCGTTTTTCTCCTTTGTCGTGACGAGCTGGGACGTTGCGCATTCCAAACCGGCGCCGGACGTCTTTCTGCTTGCCTGTGAGCGGGGCGGCACCGCGCCGGAGGATGCGATGGTGTTCGAGGATTCTCAAAATGGGGTCCTGGCGTCCTTCCGTGCCGGCATCCCGGTCGTCTGTATTCCGGACCTCAAACAGCCGGAGCCGTTTTATGCGGAAAAAGCGACGGTCATCGTGCCTTCGGCCGAAGCGGTCCCGGCCCTCTTCGAGCCGATTGACTTTTGACAGTTCTTTGTTTTACACTTATAGGAGTATGTGAAAAAGAGAACGGGGAGAATCCGCTATGACACAACGCAAGGAACGGCAGATCCTGACCGGCGTTGCCGCCGCTTCTCTGGTCCTGTGCATCGCCGCGTTCGGGCTGACCATGAACTTCTACACGGGCGACACCCTCTGGGAGGCTCTGTTTGTCCTGTTCCTGGGACTTGCCTGTCAGTGCGCGATCCGCCTGATCCTGACCACGAAACTGCGGTACGACCATGACCGGCTGTTCGTGACCACGATGGGGTGGTTCCAGAAGAACCGGCTGGACAAGAAACTGGCCGAAAAGGAATCGGTCCGGCAATGGGCCGACCTGCAGTCTTATGATCCGGAAGCGTTCCGGGTGGAAGCCTGGGACCGGGAACTCATCATCCAGCATACGTGTACCTTTGAGATCGTCAATGAGATCAACGCGGTGGCGGCGCTGCTGGTACCGCTCCTCGCGCTTCTGGCGGACAACAAGGTCGCCGCTCTCATCATCCTGCTCATCCTGAGCCTCGGGTTCTGCGCCTTTGCCGCCCTGTCGGCGGCGCGTGCCCGTCATTTCCGATTCAATGTCAAAGCCGGGAGGTTTTAAAATGCCCGATATCAAAAAGCCCGTGGAGGAAGTCTCCGCGGAAGAAGCACAGCAGCTGTTCGCCAACGCGGCGAAAGCCCTCGGCGGGAACCGCGCCCGCGCGACCGGATTCCACCGGGTTTCGATCCCGGTCGAGGAGCCGGTCCGCTCCAACCCGGTCCCGAAGACCGAGCCGGTCCGTCCGGCCGAAGAACCTGTGACGGTTGCGGAAGAAGTGGCAGCCGCCGTAGAGGCGCCGGTCGAGGAGACCCGTTCCAGCAAACGGAAAGCCTGGTACCTCAGACGCCGGAAGGAAGAGGAAGAGGGCGCCGTGAAGATCTCCGACAAAGGTCGGAAAGAAGCGGCTCCGCTTCCGGAGGAGGAACCGGTCCGGGAATACGAGCCCGCCGTTCGGGAATATGACCCCGAAGAGGAAGAACGTTATGAATTCGGTGCCACCGCTGTCATTCCGAGCGCTGTCGTCTTTGACGCCTATGACGATTATGAGGGCGAAGAAGACGAGGAGGAGTACGAATACACCGGCGCGGATATCGAAGAGGAAGTCGCGTTCTCCGCTCTGGAGGAAGCGCTCCGCCGCCATGCGGACGTTTACGGTGACCCCCGGAAAAACCGCCCGAACCGTTACCACGATTACGGGTTCGGTATGGGCATCACCTTTGACGGCCCGTCCTACGAGGACGATGAGGACGACCGTTTCTGATCCAAAAAACAGAAGACCGCAGCAAGATTGCTGCGGTCTTTTTCTTATCCTTATTTGTCCGGATCGTTCATCTTTTGGATGACTTTTCGGGACTCTTCTTTCATGTCATCCATTTTCTCGGCGTTATAGTGCATGGTGATGACGCCGTACAGGGCGGCCAGCACACCGACACCGACGGCAATGGCAAGCAGTGTCATAGCAGAACACTCCTTTCTTCGGTTCCGATTATGGTACAGATATTATAGCATAGTCTTTGGAAGATGGTATAATAGTTCTCAAAGAATCCAACGGCACGAAGGGGAAGTGCTCATGAAACTGTTCCATCTGGCGGATCTGCATCTTGGAAAATCCGTCCACAAGGCGTCGCTCCTGGAAGACCAGGCGTATATTCTGGACGAGATCGTTTCGATCGTCCGCCGGGAAGGTCCGGACGCCGTGCTGCTCTCCGGAGACATTTATGATAAACCGCAGATCTCCAAAGAGGCGGAAAAGCTGTATGACCGGTTCCAGACGGAACTGTCGTCGTGCGGCGTTCCGGTGCTCGTCATCAGCGGGAACCACGATTCTGCCGCCCATGTGGGGTACTTCTCGGAACTGCTGAAAAAGAGCGGCGTCTATTCTTCTCCCCAGGAATTTTCCGGGGTACCCGAACCGGTGACGCTGGAAGATGAGTGGGGTCCGGTCCGCTTCTGGCTCCTGCCGTTCCTGAAACCGGTCGATGTGCGTGCGGCATTCCCCGCGGACGAATATCCGGACGTGGAGACAGACAGCTACCATAATGCCATCGCGTCTGTCATTCGGCTGCTTCCGGTCGATGAGACCGAGCGGAACGTGCTCCTGGCGCATCAGTTCGTGACGGCTTCCTATGGTGAGGATGTTGAACGGTCGGATTCCGAGGCTATCCAGATCGGCGGCATCGACAATGTCGGTGTCGAGGTGTTCGACGCGTTCGACTATGTGGCCCTCGGGCACATCCATCGCCCCCAGAAAGTCGGGCGGGAAACGGTCCGCTACGCGGGCACCCCTCTGAAGTACTCCTTCTCGGAGGCGAACGACCACAAGAGCATCACGGTCGTGGAACTCGGAGAAAAGGGCGATGTACAGCTGTCCTTCCTCCCGCTCGTCCCGCAGCGCGACATGCGCCGCATTTCGGGCACGTTTGCGGAAGTGTCAGCGCTGGAATTCTATGAAAAACAGGAGCGGGACGATTATCTGGAAATCACGCTGACCGACGACCGCGAGACACCGGGCGCATTTTCCAAACTGCGGCAGATCTATCCCAATCTCCTGTCCCTCCGCTATGAAGGGCGGGACCAGATGTCGGATGGCTCGGACCTTTCTGTGCAGGAACTCGAGGAGACCGATCCGTTCGACCTTGTCTGCGGATTCTTCCGGGACCAGACCGGGAAAGACCCGGGACCGGAGCAGGCACGCCTGCTCAAAGACCTGATGACAGACCTGTGGGGAGGTGACGCGGAATGAGGCCATTGGAACTGACACTGTCCGCGTTCGGCCCGTATGCCGGCAAAACGACACTGGATTTTTCCAGACTCGGCCAAAGCGGCCTGTACCTCATCACGGGAGACACCGGCGCGGGGAAGACGACGCTGTTCGACGCCATTGTGTTCGCGCTGTACGGCAGCCCCAGCGGGAGTGACCGGGATGCCAGGAGTCTTGCCAGTCAGTACGCAGGAGAAGACGCTCCGTCCTATGTGGACTTCACCTTTCTATGCAACGGGCGGGAATACCGCGTCTTCCGCTGTGTAAATAAGGAGGGCCGGCAGAGAGTCCTGATCGACGGCAAGAACCATTTGCAGGAGGCGGTCCTTTTCGACGGGAACGGGAAACCGATCGCCAGCAGGGTCAAAGAGGTGAGCGCTGCGGTCGTGGAACTCATCGGTCTTTCCCGGGACCAGTTCGTCCAGATCGTCATGATCGCGCAGGGACAGTTCCGGGAACTCCTGACGGCGAACGAGGACGTCCGGGGCCCCATCCTGAAGAAACTGTTTCAGACCGAAAAGTATGCGGACCTGCAGACTGCGGTCGGACGGGCGCTTTCGGAGCAGAATACCGTCTGCGGAGGACTGCGGCGGGATCTCGACCATATCGTGGCGTCTGTCACCGCAGACGGGGAGGAACCGTTCTCCGCGGAGGCCGCGGAGGCCCGCTCCGAGGAATTCCTCGGCAAACTGGAGGCACTGACGGCTGCCAATGAAGATCGATTGAAAACGGCGCAGCTCGAAAAAGAGGAACTGAACCAAAAACAGGCTGCCCTCCAGAAGCAGAAGGGCACCGATGAGACGCTCCTGAAGCAGGCCGGGGAACTGGCCGGTGTCCTCGCCGGGCTGGAAGCCGCGTCGGAAGCGTGGGAAAAGAGCAAAGCTTCTTTTGACGAAGAAAACAGTGAGGCACGCGCGAAACAGCGGAGCGACCTTTCGCAGCGCATCACACTCGGGACCGAACAGAAAAAGGATTATGGCGCGTTGGAAGAAAAACGGAAGGCGCTGGACGCGTTCCTGAAAGATCTCGGTGAAAAGCGCGCCCGTTTCGATCGGGACTCCGCGCTTCAGAAGACAGAGGCGGAGAAACAGAAGGCGCTGGAGGAAGAGCGGGACGATCTGCAGTCCGCGCCCAAAGCGCAGGCGGAGTGGGAGCATACGCAGAAGGCCGCGGCCGACCGTGAAAAACAACTCATGACTCTCCTTGACCGGCTGGATACGTATGATGCCGGAACCGGGTCTCTGACCCGGCTGCAGGAAACATATGTCGGGAAGAAAGAGGCCTATGACGCCGCGGGGCAAACGAGGAAGGCGCTGGAGGAGCAGTATCTGAACGCGCAGGCCGGGATCCTTGCCGCGGGACTGGAAGACGGTGCGCCCTGTCCGGTCTGTGGTGCGACCGACCATCCACACCTGGCGGCGCTGCCGGAGAGCACGCCGGAGAAAGCCGATGTGGACCGGGCAAAGGCAGAGGAAGAGTCCGCCCGGAAAGCGGCCGAACTGGCTGCGACGGCAGCCGCGGAACAGCGGTCCGCGCTCGAACAGCAGGAAAAGCAGCTGCAGGAAGACTGTAAGGCTCTGGACCTCCGGCTTGACACAGAGACCCGTCAGGTCGTTGCAGAACAACTCCGGAAGAACCGGACGCTTCAGGCGGAGCAGAAAACCCGCGGCGACACCTTGAAAAAACAGGTCGAGCGCCTCGCCTCGTTGAACGAAGAACTCCCGAAATTGCGCAAAGACAACGCAGAGCGGGAAAAAGCGGTCAGCGAACTGAACGCGGTCATCGCCGGCCTCGAAGGGCAGGAGGCGACGCTCCGGTCGGAACTGGAAGAGGCGCAGAAGAAACTGCCCTATGCGTCTCTCCAAAAAGCGGAGGAGGCCTTGCGGTCCATGACCGCGCAGCAGACGGCCATGGCGGAAGCGCTGGAGAATGCCCGGAAACGGTTGGACGAGACAACGCGGGAAAAACTTCAGCTCGAAGCAAGGAAAAAGACCCTGCAGGACGGTTTGGAAGGGTTCGACAGGGAAGCGGCGCAGGCGCGCGCGAAGCAGCTCGAAGAACTGGACAAACAGGGAAAAAACCTTACTCAGAAGGTCACGGACCTGACCGGCGTCCGAAACGCCAATCGCAAGGCCTGGAACGACGCGAAAAAAACGCTCGGAGAACTGGAAGCCGCTCTGGAACGGCAGCGCTGGCTGAATGAACTGGATGCCGTCTTCAACGGGAAACTGACGGCCGAGGGCAGACTGAAACTCGAGACCTATGTGCAGACAGTCTACTTCGACCAGGTGCTGCGGCTCGCGAACCGCAGGCTTTACACCATGTCCGGCGGACAGTATGAACTGGTCCGGCAGGCCAAAGCCTCTGACAAACGGTCCTCCTACGCTCTGAACCTCGATGTCATCGACCACTACGGCGATGTGTCGTCCCGTTCGGTCAAAACACTGTCCGGGGGAGAATCGTTCCTGGCTTCTCTGGCGCTGGCACTGGGACTCTCGGACCTCATCCAGGAGCGGGTCGGCGGGGTCCAGCTGGATACGCTTTTCGTCGACGAGGGCTTCGGGAGTCTGGACACCGAGTCTCTGGAAAAAGCACTGCAGACGCTGGAGGAACTGGGCGAGGAGAATCGCCTGGTCGGCATCATCTCCCATGTGGAGGACCTCGAGCAGCGCATCGATAAAAAGATCGAAGTCCGTAAACTGCCCGCCGGCGGCAGTGTGGCAACGGTCACCGGTTGCTGAAAAAGTCCGAAAAACAGGATTGACAAGAACAAATGTTCGACTTACAATCAGAATAGTTTCCAAAGGCCCCGTTCTTTCGAGACGGGGCCTCTCTTTGCAAATGGGCGAAATGGGTAATTCATTTGCGGGAGGGGACCATCGTGTCCACACAACAAACACACTACTATCTCTGCATCGATCTGAAATCCTTCTACGCCTCGGTCGAGTGTGTGGAACGGGGGCTGGACCCCATGACCACGCTGCTGGCGGTGGCGGACCCGGAACGGACGGACAAGACCATCTGCCTTGCCATTACTCCGGCCATGAAAGCCCTCGGCATCAAAAACCGGTGCCGGGTCTTCGAAATCCCTGACAGCGTGGAGTACATCACCGCCGTGCCGCGTATGCACCTTTATCTGGAATACTCGGCGCGCATCTATGAGGTCTATCTCAAGTATGTTGCCCGGGAGGACATCCACATTTATTCGGTCGACGAAGCGTTCCTCGACGTGACTCACTATCTGCGGCTGTACCGCATGAACGCGAAGGAACTAGGCCTGCGCATCATGCAGGACATTTACGAGACCACCGGCATCCGGGCCACCTGCGGCATCGGCACGAACCTGTACCTCTGCAAGATCGCGCTGGACATCCTCGCCAAGCATTCGCCGGACTTCGTTGGCGCTCTGTCGGAAAAACGGTATCAGCGGCTGCTCTGGGACCATCTGCCGCTGACGGACTTCTGGAACATCGGCGGCGGGACCGTGCGCCGGCTCGCGCCCTACGGCATCCACACCATGGGGGACATCGCCGCGGCGCCGGAAGACCTGTTATACCGCCTGTTCGGCATCGACGCGGAACTGCTCATCGACCATGCCTGGGGCCGGGAGACGGTCACCATGGCAGACATCAAGGCGTTCCGGCCCGTGGGACATTCCCTGTCGAGCGGTCAGGTCCTGCCCTGGGACTACGACCGTCCCGGCGGACTGCTCCTCGTCAAGGAAATGGCCGAACTTCTGGCGCTGGACCTGCTGAGCCAGGACCTGGTGGCGGACTCTCTGACCATGAATCTCGGTTACTCCAAAGCCTCCGGCGGCGGGTGGGCCCGCGGGACGCGGACCCTCGGCCGGACCGGTGCCACCAATTCCGCGCGGGCGGTCCGGGAAGCGGCATCGGCTCTGTATGAGGAAATCGCCCTTTATGACCGGCCGCTGCGGCGGATCGGACTCTGCCTGAACCGGGTCCGTCCCGAAGTCTGTGAACAGTACAGCCTGTTCGAGGACCCGGCCGAACGGGAGCGGGAGCGCGCCCGGCAGAGGGCCGTTCTGTACATCCGGGACCGCTATGGGAAGAATGCCATCTTTCAGGGAATCGACCTGCTTGACGGGGCCCGGACACTGGAACGGAATGCCCAGATCGGAGGGCACCGGGCATGAAGCGAAAGGGGAACATGGACCGCGGACAGCGCGCCAAGCAGTTTATGCCGTTTGCCGCGCTCAAAGGGTTTGAAGAGGAACTGGAACAGGCGGAATTCCGTCCGGTGGACAAGGTGGAGTTTTCCGAGGACGCCGCCGAGGAACTGGACCGCCGCCTGCGGGCCGTGAAGACCGGAGATATGGTGGAAGTCATTTTTTACCGGCAGACAAAGAAGGGCGGGACATATCTGCGCAAGACGGGGCTCATCGCCGGAATCGACCCGGTGGAGCGCACGCTGACCGTTGTAAAAACGGTCATTCCTTTTTCTGATTTATACAGCATTGTGCTTTTGAAGGGTTTGTGATACAATTACCGCCGGATAACATCCAAATAGCGGAGTTCGGGCTCTAAATCCTCCGCGTTACAAATTAAAACCAAGGAGAAATCAGAATGAATATCAAAGCAAAGACAACCATGTTCACCACGCTGCTGCGTTCGGTGCCCGTGGGAATGACCCTTTTGTTCGTTGCGGCAGTCGTTCTTATGAACTTCCTTGCCCGCATCACGCTCGTGTCATTGCCGTGGCTCGCACTGAATGCCGGCATCACTGTTTCATGGATGTCTTTTTTGTTTGTCGATATCGTGACCCGGCACTTTGGCGCAAAAGCAGCGAACATGCTGTCCATCCTTGCCATTTGCGTCAACCTGGTGGTCTGCTTCTTCTGCGTCCTTCTGAGCCGGATCTTTGATTACCCGGCGCTGGATATGGTCGTCGGGGGACAGTGGTCCATTCTTCTGGCCAGCACCATCGCCTACATTATCTCGGCGTTCACCAACAACTATACGAACGTCTTCCTCGGACGGCGCTTCTTCCGTCAGAACCCCACCGGGAAGAAGGCTTTCGCGGTACGTTCTTACATTTCCACGTTCCTGTCCCAGTGTGTGGACAATTTCCTGTTCGTCTTCCTCGCATTCGTAGTTTTCCCGAACCTGCCGGGTGCTCTTCCGGTCCACTGGACCATCGCCCAGTGCGTCGGTGCTTCGTTCCTCTGCGCGGGAGTCGAAATGCTCTCGGAAATCGTGTTTTCTCCAATCGGCTACCATGTGGCTGAAAGATGGAAACAGCGAAATGTCGGGGAAGAATACCTCGACCGCTACTGTCCGAACGGTGTGCTGGAGGCGTAAGCGATGAATCGTCTGGAAAAACTTTCTGCGGCGGAACTCGGCCGGGAAGTCCGTGCCGGACATGTCACACCAACCGAAGCGGTCCGCTACTTTACGGAGCGCATTGAGGACCGGAATCCGAGTCTCAACGCGGTCGTATATACCAAACCGGAGTCGGCGGAAGCCGACGCGAAGCAGCTGGAAGAACGTCTTTCAAAAGGGGAGGACGTCGGGCCCTTTGCAGGCGTCCCCTTTGCGATGAAAGATTTCCTGCCCTCGAAACGGGGATGGACCCATTCCCACGGGGGCGTGAAGGCTCTCATCCGGGAAGATCCGTATGACTCCGAATTTTGCAAAGCCATGGAGGCGGCAGGCGGAGTCGCCCTCGGCAAGACCAATGCCCCGGCCTTCGGCTTTCGGGGCGTGACCGACAACAAACTCTACGGTCCGACCTGCAATCCCTTTGACCTCCGTTACAATTCCGGCGGTTCCTCGGGTGGTTCTGCGGCAGCCGTCGCGGGCGGGCTCGTGCCGATCGCGGAAGGCGGAGACGCCGGCGGATCCATCCGGATCCCGGCGGCCTGGTGCAACCTGTTTGGTTTCAAGGCTTCTGCCGGCATCATTCCAAGTGTGGCCCGGCCGGATGCCTGGGCGGCGACCCATCCGTACTGCACCGGCGGAGGCCTGACGAAGACCGTGGAAGACGCGGCGCTCCTGTTGAATTACATGGCACGGCATGACCTGCGGGACCCGTTAAGCGTGCCGCGGCCGGAAGCAGATTTCACGGAAGCCATGAAGAAACCGGTGAAGGGCATGCGCATCGCCTTTACGAAGGATTTCGGCCTGTTCCCGGTCGACCCGGAAGTGGCGTCTGTCGTGGAGACGGCGGCCAGGCGTTTTGAAGAGGCCGGAGCCGTCGTGGAACCGGTGGAATTCCATTTCCCGAGGCCGGCGAAGGAATATGCTGACTGGTGGCTTCGCAGCATTTGTCTGGATACCGCCATTGAACTGGAACTGGACTGCCGAAACGGCTTCGATCTGGTGCGAGACCACCGGGACGAATTGCCGGAAGCATTTGTGTTCTGGAATGCGGAGGTCGCCAAAGGCGGCATGATGGATTATTACGAATTCCATCGCGTCCGCACGGAAGTACTGGATGCCCATTTGGATGTTCTGGAACACTATGACCTCATCCTGTCTCCGACCACGACCTGTCTTCCGGTGCGCAACGCGGCGGACGGCAACACAAAAGGTCCGGTCGAAGTGAACGGCGTGCCGGTGGAACCGCTTATCGGCTTTGCCGAGACGTTTCTGGAAAACTACACCGGGAACCCCGCGGCCTCCGTGCCGGCCGGACTCTCCGAAAACGGACTGCCGGTCGGGATGCAGATCATCGGGAACCGGTATCGGGACGGCGATGTCCTGGCGGCGGCAAAGACCTTCGAAGATCTTCAGCCCTGGCGGGGCCTCTATGAGATTTCACTGGGAAATGAATAATAAAAGCAAAAGACCGAGCTTTCTGCCCGGTCTTTTTTACGCTCGTGCCTGCGGTTCAAATCCCCAGGTCAAAAAAAGAAAACCGAGCCAAAAGCTCGATTTCCTTTTCTTGGCGGAGAAGGGGGGATTTGACACGATTTTGCTACGCAAAATCGTACCGAGCTGCTGCCGCAGCTCCACTCGCTAAAAACAGTCCACAGGACTGTTTTCTTCACGCTCGTGCCTACGGTTCAAATCCCCTGTCCCACAAAGTAAAAGACACAGACGAAAGTCTGTGTCTTTCCCTTGGCGGAGAAGGGGGGATTTGAACCCCCGCGACGCGTCAACGCCCTACTCCCTTAGCAGGGGAGCCCCTTCGGCCTCTTGGGTACTTCTCCGGGTCAAAGTCGTTTTTCCATATGCAGTTTCTCGCTTGGAACGCTTTAACAGTTTACCATTTTTCGGGTGTACTGTAAAGAAGAAAATGGCGGAGGGTGTGGGATTCGAACCCACGTGACGTTGCCGCCTAACGGTTTTCAAGACCGCCCCGTTATGACCACTTCGGTAACCCTCCGCGAATGCGTGGTTAATGCTACCATATTTAAAAATAGGTGTCAATAAAGTTTGACGGACGGGAGGCTTTTCCCTACAATGGAAGTAGAAAGAACCAATGAGGAGAACCGCTATGCAAAACCTTCAGAATGTTATCTGCATCACCGATCGCCACCTGTGCCGGCGTCCGTTCCAGGACCAGATGCGTATCGTGGCGTCTCTGCACCCGAAAGCCATTATCCTGCGGGAAAAAGACGTCATGGAAGAGACCTACCGCCAGCTGGCGGAGCGTATCCTGCCGGTCTGTGAGGAAGCCGGTGTCCCGCTCATTGTCCATACATACTATGACGTGGCGCTGGAACTTGGCATCCGCAGGCTCCAGATCCCGCTTGCCAAACTGAGGGATCTGCCGAAGGAGACGCGGGAACAGTTCGAAGTCCTTGGCACTACGGTCCATTCTGCCGAAGATGCCAAAGAGGCCGAATCCCTTGGCGCGACCTATCTGACCGCAAGCCTTGCGACCGGAGGAGCGCATGACTCGTATGGCCACGGCAACCGGCTTCTGGAGTTCCTGAAAGAGGTCAGCGCGGCGGTGGATATCCCGGTCTACGCCATGGGCGGGGCTTCCCGCGAGCAGCTGAATGACTGTCTGGAGAGCGGCGCCGCGGGCATCTGCATGATGAGCCGTCTCATGACGATCGACGGCGAATAAAACGCCCTTTTTGAAATGAAGAAGTGACATGAAACAAAGAAACTATATCGGCACGAGAGCAGGCAGCTGGGTCCTGCTCCTCTGCTTTTTGTCCGCTCTTTTTCTGTCCGGCTGCGGATCGGTGACCCGTGCGGCAGCGGACACTCAGGGCACGGCAACCATAACCGAATACTACACCTATGGCACGTTCCTGCAACTGAAGGGAAAGGTCGTGGTCTCTTCGGAGGAGTCGGTCAAAAAGGTTTCCCTGGTCCTGCGGAGCGGTTCTTCTCCGGAAGATGAAGTGTATCGCGCTGAGCTTCCGTTCCAAACTGTGTCAAAAGGCAAAGCTCTGACCTTCCGAACATCCGACAAACTGGACGAGGGCCTCTGTCTGGAAACGCTGCCCAAAGGGAACTTTGCGGCCCTTCTGGAACTGACCGACTCTTCCGGTGATGTACAGCTTCTGTCCCTGCGCGACGGCAGTGCGGCAAAGCGCGGAGAGGCGTCTTCCGGCATCAATTATTATACGCTGCCGTACCGACACGGGCGGCGCCGCGTGACCGCTTCCTTTGAAACGGTTGGGGGCACCGAGAACCTGATCTTCCATATCAAACGTTCCCGGCTCCCGTCCGACGTCTACGATATCGTCGTGGACCCCGGACACGGGGGAAAGGACCCGGGCGCGCAGGCTGCCGGATATGACGAAAAAGACATAGTTCTGGACATTGGGAAACGTTTGGCGTCGGACCTGGAACGGGCCGGATATAAAGTCCTTCTGACCCGGGACGGCACCGAGGATCCGAACGTGAACATGGCGTATACGGAGTATGATGAAGACGGCCGGGTGAACCGGACCTGCGGCAGCAGAGCGAAACTCTGCCTCAGCCTGCATCTCAATTACAACAGCCATGAGAACCAGAGCGGGGTGCAGATCTACAAAGCGCGGAAGGCCGGAAACGGTTTTGCTTCCTTCCTGGCGGACGGACTGGTCGCTTCCACCGACCTTTCTTATTCCACGATGGGAGGGCGTACAGCGGACGGCGTCTATGTCCGCACCTTTACGAATGCGGACATCCGCGAAGCACAGGCCAAAGCGAAAAAGAAAGGCTATACGTTTTACAATGTCTCGACCTCTACCGATTATTTTTTCATGATCCGGGAATACGGCTGTATTGCCACCGGCGCTTATGTGGACGGACGGAACCCGGAGTACGGGACGAACGAATACCGGACGTTCCCGCAGGGTGTGGAGAGCTGCCTCTGCGAACTGGGCTTTTTGTCCAACGAACAGGACCGGCAGATTCTGCTGAACCACCAGAGAGGAATTTCGAGAGCGCTGACGGATGCGGTGGATGCGTACATCGCCTCACTGTATACGACAAAAGAAACAGGGACGCCGAGTGCGGACCTTCTGGCAAAGGAGACAGTATGAACGTAACAAAAAAACCATTTCCGACGGGCGGCGCCACCGTGCCGTTCGCGGTCACGGAATATACGCTGACCAATGACCACGGCATTTCTGTGTCGGCAATCGACTACGGCGCCGTTATTACCGATGTCCGCATGCCGGACCGAAACGGAAACGCGGAGAGCATCGTGCTACGTTTCCCGGACCTCAAAGGCTATCTCGACCACCCGGGACTCTACCTCGGCGCCATGGTCGGCCGGATCGCGGGGCGGATCGACCGGGGCTCTTTCCGCCTGGGCGATACAGACTTTTCCGTGCCGCAGAACGAGGGAGAAAACAGCCTCCACGGAAACGGAGAGTTTTCATCTGCCCGCTGGGACGCGGAGGTTTTCGACGCGCCGGACCCGGCGGTCTGTGAACATCGGCAGAATGTTTCGGTGACCTTTTTCTATACAAGCCCGTCCGGTGCCAACGGCTTCCCCGGAGAAGTGCGGACAGAAGTCACGTACCGGCTCGATAACAACAATCAGTTCCGGATCGAGATGCGCGCGGAAAGCGATAGGGACACGATCCTGGATCTGACGAACCACACGTATTTCAATCTCAGCGGCAACCTTGCGCGGGATATCCTGGGGCAGACGCTCATCGCCGATGTGGACCGCTTTGTGGAACTGCGGGAGGATCTGATCCCGACCGGAAACATGCTTCCGGTCGACGGGACTGCCTTCGATTTCCGGCTGGGCGAGACGTTCTCGCAGGGCAGGACATCGGAGCACCCGCAGAACGTGATGGTGGGCCGCGGCTACGACCATCCGTTTGTATTCCGTGAGAACGGCAACTATTCCCTTCGGATGTCCGACGCGGTTTCCGGCCGCGCGCTGACGCTGACGACCGACGCACCGGCTTTTGTGATGTATACCTTCAACGCGCCGGACGAGAGTATTCAGCTGGCGGACGGACCGCTGGTCCCGTTTGCCGGTGCGGCGCTGGAAGCACAGGGCGTGCCCGGTGCAGTTCATCACCCGGAATGGCCGTCTCCGATCCTTCGAAAAGGCAACATTTTCCGACGTATGACCACCTGGACTTTCGAGGTTCTCTGACTTGACGGAGGTGCCCGCATTCTTATATAATAAATATGTTATGCGGGTATAATTTATCGGTAGAATGTGACCTTCCCAAGGTCAATAGGTGGGTTCGACTCCCATTACCCGCTCCATTTTTTATTATTCGTTACGAGGAAGGGGAGACAGCAATGAAATTACAGGAATCCGGGGAAATGTATCTGAAGACCATTCTCCAGTTGTCCCTGCAGAAGTCTTCGGTCCATTCGATCGATATCAGTGAGTTTATGGGCTTTTCGAAACCCAGTGTCAGCCGCGCGGTCTCCATCCTCAAGGAGTCCGGCTACATCGATATCCATGAAGACAAGTCCATCACACTGACCGAGAGCGGAAAAGAGATCGCAACGCGTCTTTATGAGCGTCAGGTCGTGATGTCTTATCTCCTTCGTACCATGGGAGTCAGCGAAGATACAGCGTTTGAGGACGCCTGCCGCATGGAACACATTATTTCCGATGAAAGTTTCGCGGCGGTCAAACAATTTCTGAATGTGGCAGATGAGGACATCGTGCTTGCCGCGGATCCGCGGACAGGCCTCCTTCAAAAAGACTGATCGAACCGTTTTATGGCGCATTGCAGTTTTGCAATGCGCCTCTTTTATTGAAGCAGTGCCCGATTTCGACTATAATAAACCCTGAACATATGTAAAAGCAGATGGACATAGGAGTTGTATATGAGAATTCTGATCGTAGAAGATGAAGTCCGGCTGGCGGAAGCTCTGGCGGAGATCCTGAAAAACGAACGCTACGCAGCCGATATCGTCTATGACGGGGAAAGTGCATACGACAATGCGATGAGCGGCATTTATGACTGCGTCATCCTGGATGTCATGATTCCCAAAATGGATGGATTTGAAGTCGTGCGGCGTATGCGGGCCGAAAAAAACACCACACCGGTCATCATGCTGACCGCGAAGGATGATACGACAGATAAAATCAAAGGCCTGGATGCCGGCGCGGACGATTATCTGACCAAGCCCTTTATCCCCGGTGAACTGCTGGCGCGGATCCGCGCCATTTCCAGACGTCAGGGAGAAGTGGTCCTGGATGAGGTCGTCTTTGAGGACCTGACCCTGTCCCTGTCCAATTACACACTGGCCGGCGGCGGGCGGTCCATTCCGCTCGGACCGAAAGAATTTGAGATCATGCGGCTGCTGATGTCCGCTCCCGGCGTCATCGTGCCGAAAGAAGATTTTATCGTGAAAGTCTGGGGTGCTGAATCGGACGCGGAAGACAACAATGTGGAAGTCTATATCTCTTTCCTGCGCAAAAAGCTGAAACACCTCGGCTCCCGCGTGTCGATCGCCACGATCCGTAAGATCGGATACCGTCTGGAGGTGACGGACAAAGGTGCTGAGTAAATTACGCAGACAGCTTACGCTGGATATGACGGCTCTTTTCCTGATCATCCTGGTGGGTGCCGTTGCATTGCTGTCACTGTCATCGTATACCTATGCCAAAAATATGGCGTCCGATACCATGCAGGACATTTTAGGAAAAATCACTCCGGAAACGGTGTCGATCACAGAGACGGATGATGGCAGAAAAGCGAAGATCGATCGGGAAGCGCTGGGGCTTACGAACAATATCAGCGTCCTGATTTTGTCGGAAGACGGATCGGTCCTCTGCCTGGAATCCTATGATAAAACGATGCGGGCATTTGTAGAAGACAACCTGTCCGACATTCTCCGGGCAGTGACCGAGAAAGGGAAAGAAGACGGCGTCATCACGGCGCAGTCTCTTCGGTATTATGAAGAACCGCTGGAGGGCGTCGGCACCAAGGTCGCGCTCATGGACCGCACGGATGAGCTGGATTCGATCTATTTCCAGCTTCGCATGTATGTCGTACTGGCGGTCATCATTCTGGTCTTCGTTCTGCTCCTCAGTGATTTCCTGGCACGCCGCTCCATTCTTCCCGTCGATGAAGCCATCCGTTCCCAGCAGCAGTTTATCGCGGATGCGTCCCATGAGCTGAAAACGCCGCTGACGGTCATTCTGGCAAATCTGGATATCATTTCCTCCAGCCCCGACGCGACCGTCAAAGAATCGGAGAAGTGGATCAACAACACCAAATCCGAAGCAAGGCGCATGTCCAAACTGGTCAATGAGATGCTGTTCCTCGCACGTTCCGATGCGGCGATGGACATGAAGTACGACTTCCGGCTCATCGATTTCAGCACCGTGGTCGACGAAGTCGTTCTGACGACGGAAGCGCTGGCGTTTGAGCGGAACATCACGCTGGAAAGCGACATTGCGGAAACCGCGCCGGTCGTCGGCGATTTTGAACGCCTGAAGCAGCTCGTCATGATCCTCGTGGAGAACGCGACCAAATATGTCGATGAGAACGGGACCATCTCCGTCAAACTGGAAAGCACCGGACGGCGGACGGAAGTCCTGACGATCCGAAATACCGGAACTCCGATCCCGCCGGAAAAAAGCGAGCATATTTTTGACCGTTTCTTCCGGGCAGACGATTCCCGCACAAGAGATAAGGGAGGCTACGGCCTTGGCTTGTCCATTGCCCAGAAGATCGTGGAACGGCATAACGGTGAGATCGCCCTCGATTTTTCCAATGAGAACGGCACACAGTTTTCAGTCCGGCTCCCCAATGCGCAGAGTCTCAAAGCGCCGGACCTTTCCCTGAACCCGGAAGAAGCCTGAAACAAATCAAAAAGAAAAGACCCGAACCAAATGGTTCGGGTCTTTATTTTTGGATAGCGTGATGGCTTATTTGCTGGCTGCCGCAACGATCGTCGCGAAGTCCGGTGCCTTCAGAGAGGCGCCGCCAATAAGGCCGCCGTCAATGTCTTCCTGCGCAACGAGGCCTTCCGCGTTTCCTGCGTTCATGGAGCCGCCGTACTGGACGACGAACTTGTCCGCCGCTTCCTTGCTGTAAAGGTCGGCGATGAGTTCACGGATATAGTGGTTGACTTCGTTGGCCTGCTCATCGGTCGCGGTCTTGCCGGTGCCGATGGCCCAGACGGGCTCGTAGGCGATGATGACATTCTCGAGTTCCGCTTCCGAGACGCCGGTCAGAGCGATCTTGGTCTGGATGGCGATGGTCTCGAAGGTGATGTTCTTCTCTCTCTGCTCGAGGGTCTCGCCGACGCAGAGGATGACTTTCAGGCCGTTGTTGAGCGCGGCGCGGGTACGGTCACGGACCGTATCGTCGGTCTCGCCGAAGTACTGTCTTCTCTCGGAGTGGCCGATGACGACATATTCAACGCCCATTTCTTTCAGCATGGGAGCCGCGATCTCGCCGGTGAAGGCGCCGCTTTCTGCCCAGTGGCAGTTTTCCGCACCGACATGGATGTTGGTGCCGGCGGTCTCTTCGAGGGCGACGGCAAGGTCGACATACGGAACGCAGATGACGACGTCACAGTCCGCGTTCTCAACCAAAGGCTTGAGCTCGGAGATGAGCGCTTTTGCCTCGGAAGGCGTTTTGTTCATTTTCCAGTTGCCTGCAATAACGGCTTTCCGGAGAGCTTTGTTCATGGGAATTACCTCTTTTTCTCTCAGAATCAAATGGTTTATTCAAAAGACTGTTTTCAGTCTTTGTCGGACATGGCTGCGATGCCGGGGAGCTCTTTGCCTTCGAGGAACTCGAGAGACGCGCCGCCGCCGGTGGAGATGTGGGTCATCTGATTGCCGAGGCCGAGCTGGTTGACGGCTGCAGCGGAGTCGCCGCCGCCGATGACGGAAACGGCGTCGCTTTCAGCGAGCGCTTTCGCGACGGCCAGAGTGCCGGCTGCGGTGATCGGGTTCTCAAAGACTCCCATGGGGCCGTTCCAGACGACCGTGGCCGCGTCGGAGACTTCCTTCGCGAAGATCTCAGCCGTCTTCGGACCGATGTCGAGGCCCATGGAATCATCCGGGATGGCATCCGTCGGGACGACTTCCGTCTCGATGGGAGCGTCGATGGGGTTCGGGAAATCTTTGGCAACGACCGTGTCGATCGGGAGAACGATCTTGACGTCGTTCTCGGCTGCCTTGAGGAGCATTTCCCGGCAATAGTCAAGCTTGGTGTCGTCGACCAGAGAGGTGCCGATGCTGCCGCCCTGCGCCTTCACGAAGGTGTAGGCCATGCCGCCGCCAATAATGAGCGTGTCGGCCTTGGTCAGGAGGTTGTCGATGACGTTCAGTTTGTCCGCAACTTTCGCGCCGCCCAGGATACAGACGAAGGGACGCTTCGGATCGTCGATGGCCTCGCCCAGATATTTGAGCTCTTTGGCGATGAGATAACCGGATGCGGATTCTTCCACATAATCAGCCACGCCGACGGTGGAACAGTGGGCTCTGTGAGCAGTGCCGAACGCGTCATTGACGAAGACGTCGGCCAGAGAACCGAGCTCTTCGGAAAAGGCAGGTTCGTTCTTGGTCTCTTCCGCACGGTAGCGGGTGTTCTGCAGGAGTACGATGTCGCCGTCCTTCATGGCAGCAACCGCTGCTTTCGCGTTTTCGCCGACAACGTTGTCATCGGCCGCAAACGTGACAGGCTGTCCGAGCAGCTCGGAAAGGCGTACGGCAACGGGAGCCAGAGAAAGTTCCGGTTTCGGTTCTCCCTTCGGTTTGCCGAGGTGGGAGCAGAGGATGACCTTGGCGCCGTCTGCCACCAGCTTCTGGATGGTGGGGAGAGCCGCGACAAGGCGGTTTTCATCGGTGATCTTGCCGTCTTTCAGCGGAACATTGAAATCGCAGCGGACCAGGACTTTCTTGCCGGCCACGTTGAGGTCGTCTACAGTTTTTTTGTTGAGTTTCATAGGTGTTCCTACCTCCAAAAAAATTAGGCTAGTATTGAAACCATGTTCTATTATATTAGATTTTTGCGCGGAGTGAAAGAATCCATGACAGATTTTTTCGAACAAATCGGATTTTACAGGTCTTAGAGATCGTTCGCGTCTGTCCAGCGGTAGCGGTGTAACTCACCGGAACACTGCAGCTCGGGATACTCCCACTGCCGAAGGACTTCATAGACGCCGACGGCCACCGAATTGGACAGATTCAGGCTGCGCCGGTCATCCATCATCGGGATCCGGACAGAGGTATCGGGGTGCTTCAGGAGCAGTTCCTCGGGCAGCCCGGCCGTCTCTTTCCCGAAGACAAGAAACGCGCCGTCCGGGTATTCGATGTCCGAGTGCCGGCGGACCGCCTTGGTCGTAAAGAAAAACAGCGGCGCATCGCCGTGCTTTTTCAGAAACTCGCCGAGCGATTCATAATAGGTGATATCCAGAAATTCCCAGTAGTCGAGACCGCTTCGCTTGAGGTGCCGGTCGGTCACCGTAAACCCCATGGGCTTTACGATGTGCAGCCGGGCGCCGGTGCAGGCGCAGGTGCGGGCGATGTTTCCGGTGTTCTGCGGGATCTCCGGTTCCACCAGGACGATATTCAGGTTTGCCATGTCCGTTTCCTTCCTGTGAAAAAACCGGTCGGGAGGTGTTCCTCCCGACCGGTGGAGTTTATCGGATCAGCCGAGGTTCGCAAGGCTCTCTTCCAGCAGGCGGATCTTTTCTTTGATCGTTTCCGCGGAAGCGCGGTCTTTTTCGACGACCGCGGCCGGCGCATTGTTGACAAAACCGGGGTTGTTCAGCTTCTTTTCGAAGAACTGGAGGTCCTTCTGCGCCTTTTCGAGCTCTTTGCCGAGGCGGGCTTTTTCCGCTTCAAAATCGACGAGTTCGTTCATGGGAAGATAGATCTGCGCATCGGCGGTGACGATGTTCACGCAGCCGTCCTTGTCGATGTCGCTGCCGACGGTGACGCCCGAGGCGGACGCCAGACGTTCGATGTAAACACTGCCGGCACGGAACGTGTCCTCGAATGCGGTGTCGATGAACACGGCGGATTTCTTCGCGGGTGGGACGTTCATTTCAGAACGGCGGGTCCGGATGGCCCGGACAGCTGTCATGATCCGCTCGAATTCGGCCTCCTCCGCGAGGAAAGCCAGGGTCTCATCGTACTCCGGATAGGGAGCGAGCATGATGGTGTCACCGTCATGCGGAAGAGACTGCCAGATCTCCTCGGTCAGGAACGGCATGAACGGATGGAGCAGTTTCAGCATCCCGTCCATGCAGTAGATGAGGACGGACTTCACGGTCTCGGCCGCTTTGCCGCCTTCCTGCAGACGCAGCTTGGAGATCTCGATATACCAGTCGCAGAAGAGGTCCCAGATGAAGTCGTACAGTTTCGCGAGGGCAATGCCCAGCTCGTAATGATCGATGTTTTCACTGACCTCTTTGCAGAGGGTGTTGAATTTGGACAGGATCCACTTGTCTTCGATGGCAAGGTCTTCGAGCGGCGGCAGTTTTGCCGGGCCCTCGGTGCCATCAAGGTTCATGAGGATGAAGCGGGCGGCATTCCAGATCTTGTTGCCGAAGTTCCGGGAGGATTCGACCTTTTTCTCCGAGTACCGCATGTCGTTTCCGGGGCTGTTGCCCGTGACCAGCGTGAAGCGCAGCGCGTCCGCGCCGTACTTGTCGATGACGACGAGCGGGTCGATGCCGTTCCCAAGAGACTTCGACATTTTACGTCCCTGCTCATCGCGCACGATGCCGTGGATGAAAACGGTATCGAAAGGATAGGTCCCCATCTGCTCCACGGAAGAGAAGATCATGCGGGCGACCCAGAAGAAGATGATGTCATAGCCCGTGACGAGGGTATTCGTCGGGAAGTAATGCTTCAGTTCCGGTGTCTCGTCCGGCCAGCCGAGCGTGGAGAACGGCCAGAGGGCGGAGGAGAACCAGGTATCCAGGGTGTCTTCGTCCTGATGGATGTGTTCGCTGCCGCAGTGTTCACATTTGCAGGGCGTGCCGCGGGAGACCGTGATCTCTCCGCAGTCGTCACAGTACCACGCGGGAATTCGGTGGCCCCACCAGAGCTGACGGGAAATGCACCAGTCTTTGATGTTTTCCATCCAGTGGTAATAAGTTTTGTCGTAGCGGGACGGGACGAACTGGATCTTGCCGGAACGGACGATGTCGATGGCCGGGTCCGCGAGCGGTTTCATCTTGACGAACCACTGTTTGGAAATGCGGGGCTCCACGACGGTGCCGCAGCGATAGCAGGTGCCGACGTTGTGCTTCGTGGGCTCGACCCGGACCAGAAGGCCCAGTTCCTCGAGGTCTTTCACGACTTCTTTCCGGCACTCTTCGGTCGTCATGCCGACGTATTTCTCCGGCACATTTTCATTCATGCGGCCGTCATCGGTCATGACATTGACGATGGGAAGATCGTGGCGCAGACCGACTTCGTAGTCGTTCGGGTCGTGCGCCGGTGTGATCTTGACGACGCCGGTCCCAAATTCGGGGTCGGCATGTTCATCGCCCACCAGAGGGATCTCTTTGTTCATGAGCGGCAGGAGAAGCATCTGCCCGATCTTGTCCTTGTACCGCGGGTCTTCCGGGTTGACTGCGACGGCGGTGTCGCCGAACATGGTCTCCGGACGGGTCGTGGCGAGTTCCAGATAACCGGAACCGTCCGCGAACGGATATTTCAGGTGCCAGAAGGCACCGTCTTTTTCTTCATATTCCACTTCTGCGTCGGAAATGGAGGTCATGCAGTGCGGGCACCAGTTGATGAGGCGCTCGCCGCGGTAGATGAGATCCTTCTCATACATGTTGTTGAAGACTTCGACGACCGCTTTGGAACAGCCTTCGTCCATGGTGAAACGCTCGCGCTCCCAGTCACAGGAGGAGCCGAGCTTTTTCAGCTGTTCGACGATGCGACCGCCATAGACGCGCTTCCACTCCCAGGCGCGTTCGAGGAACGCGTCGCGGCCGATGTCGTCTTTCGTGATGCCCTCCTGTTTCATGGCTTCCACGATTTTTGCCTCGGTGGCGATGGACGCGTGGTCCGTGCCGGGCAGCCAGAGGGTATCGAACCCTTTCATCCGGTGATAGCGGATGAGGATATCCTGTAAAGTTTCATCGAGC
>R19__coassemble_146_pt1 | contig 39056 bp, 33 predicted proteins | sample R19__metabat2_low_PE_020 | metagenome-assembled genome bin R19 | reverse complement strand
GTCCTACATGAGGGGGTCTTTTGTCTATTGTCCGATTTTACTGGTTCGGTCCAGTGAGCAGGGCCTTTGTTGTTCTGTTATTCTTCCACGAGTTCGCCGTCGAAGTTCCAGTTGAAGCGTTCGTCCCATTCCTTCTTGCCTTCCATCCGGTCGAAGAAGTTTGTGATGAAGTCCACGGCTTCGGGAATGGCCTGTTCAAAGATGTCTAAGAGCACTTCATTGGACGCGTAGCAGGTGGGATCCGGGTCCGGCGCCATGTAGAGTTCGGCATGATTCTTCATGCCGATGATGTTGGTCGCGGTGCGGTAGAAGTAACGCGGGAAGCGGCCCTTGCTTGCGAAGAGGTTCAGGAAGTACTTCTGCATGGTGAGGGCTTCGAACATTTCGTTCGTCGTGGCCCCAGGGAAGAAGACTTTTGCTGTTTCTGCCAGTTCCATGGACGGGTGGATATGGTCCGTGACCTTGTGGGTCAGGGGATTGTAGCCGTCCATCGCCATCAGGAGGCGGTCAAACTCGGCTTCGATTTTGAAGTGTTCGCCCATATCGTAGTTGGCGTATTCGTTGATGAACTTATGGCCAATGCGGTCGAGGGCGTAGTGGCACATGTAACCGTAGAGGTAGGCGAGTTTGCGCTCGGCGCTGCGGGTGGTCCACTGGCCGAATTTTTCGTCCGTGCGTTTTCCTAAGATATAGCTCTTCCCCACGATGCCCTTGCGCATTTTGCCCTGGGCGAACTGGACGAGCTGTTTGAAGGCCTGGGCGCCTTTGTGGTCCAGGTCAATGGTGTTCGGGACTTCCCCAGCCATTTCGTTGAGGATGACGGTGCCCACCTGCTGGAAGTACTGCTTTCCGGAGAGCTTGTGGAGGTCGTCCCCCATTTTCGTGATTTTACTGTTCCAGAGCAGGTAGAAGGCCGTGTCCGGCCCGTGGAGGGCCGGATAGAAGTACTCAGGGTATTCGTACGCGAAGTACTTGTATTCCTGGGGCAGGGCTTCTACGACGCGTCTGCCAAACTTGTAATGAGCGTATGAGGTCGGCATGTTGTTCGGACCTCCTTTCTGTATGCCCATATTATAGCACTCCGGCAGAAAAAGAAAAGCGCCGGATGGTGATCCGGCGCTGTTTTTGAACACTTTTGCAACATTGATGGTTAAAGGCTTTTTACAGGCGTGCCGCGTAGTTCGCGAGGTTGATGCGGCCCCAGCCCGCGTACTTGTCCCAGCCCTTGGCGCCGATGTCGACGGCATTGGCTTTGAGAACGTTGTACACTTTCTTCTGGCCGTATTCCGGGTGCGCGGTCTTGACGAGCGCACAGGCGGCCGCCACGTGCGGCGTAGCCATGGAAGTTCCGGTCAGTTCAATATAGAGCGGAATACCGGCAAGGCCATACCGGCCGCCAACTTCCGTGCCGGGAGCTACGAAGTCGAGGTGGGAACCGAAGTTTGAGTATTCCTTGTCCACGGTGTTGTCATTCTTGATGGCGCCGACCGTGATGACATACTTGGAGTTCGCCGGATAGCAGTTCTTGGTGTCCTGCTGTTCGTTACCGGCCGCGACGACAATGCAGCCTTTATTTTCACGGATTTCTTTGAAGAAGGGATCCATGTAATGGATGCCGGTCAGGTCTTCCCCGCCAAGGCTCATGCTGACGACATCCGCTTTGATCTCTGCAGCGTACATAACGCCCATGAGGATGTGGAGGGACGTGCCCGCACCGGAGGCCGTAATGGTCTTGACCGGAACGACCTTGACGTTGCTCGGCGTGCTTTCGGCAATGACGCCGGCACAGAACGTGCCGTGGCCGTTGAAGTCCTGCGGTTTGCCGACGAAGGTCAAGGTGTCAAACTCATCCTTGATGCGGCTGCTCTGGCCGAGTTCGTCCAGGTAGTTGATGCCGGTGTCGATGACCGCAACCTTGATGGTCTTCTTATTGGTCTTCTTCGCCAGCTTGTTCTTCATTTTGTCGAGACCCATGTTCTTAACGCCCCAGGACAGGTACGGGTCCTGTTTGTCCGTGTAGCGCAGGTCCGTGGACGGCAGGGCGGTTGCTTTTTCCAGCTGCGTGTGAAAGACGACGTCCGGGAAGACGCGGTCTTCACCGTAATAGTCCGTGAGGGTCTCACAGGCGTCTTTTGTGGCCTTCCGGTTGCCGAACTGCAGGAAGATGTAGTCGTCATAGGCAATGGCCAGTTTGGCTTTGTCCAGGACGTCATCCGGCATGGCTTTGTCCGGCTTCACGATGACGCGGCCGGTCTGGAAGGTGTCCGTATAGTCGATGTCCTGGTCCACGTCTTCCCCGTCCTGCAGACGGAAAAGCGTGGTGCTCTCCAGCATTTTCCGGATGAGCTTCGTAAAGTCCGTGAAGTCGCCCGCCACGATGATGCGGTCGTCGGCACGGCCAATGGACTTGGCGTCCTCCTCTTTGGCGAAGGCCATGGCCGGGACCATGGACAGGATGAAGACCATCGCCAAAAGGGCTGCAAGGGTCTTTTTGAGAACTTTGCTTTTCATAATTTCTCCTTAGGGTATTCAAAATATTGACATAATTCTAATATATTTTAAACACTACGTCAATTGTGTCTCGTGACCTTGACGGAAGTCCGAAACTGAATACAATTAAATTGTCAAATACATTTGTGGAGGAACCTTTATGGCTAAACACACCCCGCGCGGAGACTACTACAGAGACCGCGCCAACCGGGAAGCCGAAGACGAGTTCTTCGACGCTCCGGAAGAATACCGCAAGACGTCCGAAGGGGACGTCTTTGAGAAAGAAGAGAAGACGAGCGGAGGCGGGAAGATCGCCGCCATTATCCTGGTCGGACTGGTCGCCATTCTTGCCGTCCTGCTGGCCGCTTACTACATGCTCATGAACCAGGGCAAAGTCCCGGAGGTGGGTCCCCTGACCACGACGTCGGTGGTAACGGAGACCGTTACGCTGCCCGGTGAGAACGCGCTGGAAGACGGCACGCTGCCCGGTGAAGGCGCGAACATTGTGATCAACGGCACCACCATTGGCAACACGTCCAATGCCGGCGGCGCGAACGCGCGTCGTACGACGGTCACGGGCGCCACGAACGCGTATGTCACGGACGCTGGGAAGATCACAGCGTCTCAGGTCCAGGCCATGATCAACGCTTCTGCCAAGTCCAGCGGCGACGTCCTCATTTGGGACAACATTATTGAGGACGACACGGACCTCACCCACTACAACTACACCTACAAGGCTGCGTATTACCGCGCCACCTCTGAGGATGAGGACATCCACGCCATTCGGAAGAACACTGTCTATACCTTCCTTACAGCAACCAACAAGGACCCGTCTCAGGAGGAAAAAGGCATGCTGGTTCTGCATTCCGAGAACGTGTACAGCAAGGACGGCAAGCTGATCGCCGAATACACCGAAGGCGAAATGGACCGCTACACGGATGCCGACAGCTTTATTCAGAGCTACATGGCCAACAAGAGCGGCTTTACCAAAGTTTCGTAAATTAGAGGAGAATAGACTTATGGCTACTTTTAACTGTCAGTGCGGCTGCGAACTGGAAAACGGACGCGGCGGAGACCAGCTGTTTATTTTCATGGAGTCCGAGATCCTTGCGGCAACGCGGCAGAACAAGGAGATCACGCTGAGTGAGTTCCTTGTCGGCTGGCGCTACTGGGCACTGCGCGACAACGCGAACGTCATGTACTGGGGCTGCCCGGAATGCGGACGTGTCTATGAAGCGGAGCCGAGACCGGACGGCGAAGTGTTCCGGGTCTTTGAGCGCGTCGAGCGCGAAGACGAAGTGGACCTGACCGCGCTGGCTGCCTGGGAACGTATTTTTGTGCTCTCCTCCGACTTTGTCGCGGCCTGTGAACAGCTCGTCGGCTCCCAGAGCCTGTTCGACATCATTTACGCCACCCGCTGGGACTATGACCTCTTCCTTCCCCCGGATGAGAAGTTCCTGCTGGCGCTGAAAGCCGCCACGAATGAATCCGCCTTCCTCTATGAGGACGTGGACAAACGGGACGCGTCGTAAACAACGCAACAATATACCCTCCTCTTTGCTGAGGAGGGTTTTCTTTATTTCAGATAAGTATTGAAGATTTCCTTGATTTCAAAAGAACTGACATGGACCTTTTCGGTTTCCATGGTGAAAATGAAGTTGATGCCGGGGTAATACCCGCTCTCCATGTAGACACTGATTTTGGCGAGCGTCTTGTTGCGGTACTGTTCGTCGTCCATCATACCGAAGTGTTCCCAAATGAACTCCTGTCCTGTGCGGGTGTTGAGCAGGACGAAGTCCGGGTAAACTTTCCGACCATTCTTCAGATACAGTTTTGGCTCCAGGCGGTAAGGTACTTCGTCATAATACGCCTGGTTGGCTATCATTTCTTCGCCTTTGGACCGTACCTTTTCCCCGTTCAACGTCACATAGTTCCCGGTGTCATCTTCGCGAAACGGAAGACGCTCATACGGTTGTTCTTTCCATTCACGAATAAAGTCTTCTTTGGACTGATAAAAAGGTGTGATTACGGCCTGCCGTTCCGGACTCAGTTTCGCATAAACGTCTTCGCCGCTCTGAGGGTAATGATCCAACGTTCGGCAAATGTACCGGTACTCATGTTGTGCTGTCTCAAGACACTTGGTTAAGTATTGTTTACGTGCCAACGTCTGAATGGTGGGCATATCCTCCGTACCAAGATACCGGCGTTTCCCATTGGGCAGTCTTTGATAATACCTCACATGGTTGCGCTGCGTGGAAGTTTGTAACGTTCCTTCCACCTTGATGGTTTGCAGTTCACTTTTCAGTTGCCGGATGGTGTTTTGCAATTCCGATTTTCGTTCAGCCAGGTTTCCGGTGTAAATGGGCATAGTTAGATCCTTTCTTAACTATTATTCCCCCGGATGTTTTGCTGGCTGTCTCGTTTATTCTATCTACTTCCTGCGTTATTTGCAAACGTTCCTTCTCCCCTTCAGCGTTTAAAGAAAACAATTTAAAAAAGCGCTGTCTTTTCGACGAAGTTTTAAGCAGAGTTCAGCTTTAAAACGTAGCTTCAACTAAAAGCACTGACCATTTCATTTCGCAGCTTAGACTCGGTCAGCATTATATAAATGATGAAGAAATAACGCTGACTTTATGCTCCAAAGTTCAGCGTGATTTTAATGCTTACCACAGAACGCTGACAAGGATGGCTGTCGGTTGTCCAAATGTCAGCGTTTATATGATTGAAATACAATGACGCTGACTAATGGTTAATGGAGGGAGAAAAAGTCAGCCTTTAAACCTGCAGAAACTTTTTTGCGCTGAAACTTACCCCGCTTTCCCTTCGGGGACGCGCGAGCGCGGGGTTTGACGCGGGTGGCCGGTTCGGGCGGTACACGGTTCGCAGCACTGTTGCTGCTCTCCGGTACCTGCGGCGCCCTTCGGCCACCCTGCTGAAAGGTTCCCGTTCGCTATAAAAGAATATAAAAGCAGGCGGAAAGCGCAACGCGCCTTTCTGCCTGGTGTTTCCCTGAAGCGGCAGCCGGAAGGGGTTGTCAAGGTCGGCGGAAAATTGAGGTATTCAGCACAAATGATTCGCCGCGCAGCGGTCGGAGAACCTTGACAAGCCCGAACGGCTGCCACACAAAAAGATTAGTTTGCTTCGTATATTCGTCTGGGCACATCGCCAAGATGAGAAAAAGCCTTCTGTGAGCGCACAGAAGGCTTTTTTGAATGTATTTGTTATTCTTCCACGACCTGGCCTTCGACAATGCGGTAGGCGGTGTGAGAGCCCGGCGTCGTGTAGCTGCCGGTGTAGCTGAAGTCCACTTTGCCGTTGACAATGTACCAGTTGCCGGATTCGTTGCCGGCAATGCCGTTATACAGGAAGTCCACTTCCCCGTCCCGGACGAACCACCAGCCCATGCTGTTCTTCGCTACGCCTGTGTAGTCCTCGGCTTTCTTACCGTTCACGAACGCGGACCACTTGCCAAGGCCGTCCTTTTCGATGACGACTTCGGAGGTTTTGTAGATCGGTTCAATGGAGGCGTACTTGTCCGAACCGTCAATGTTATATGGCGGCTCTGTGGTGCTTTCCTGGACCGTGGTAGAGGTCGTAGTCTCCGATTCCTTTGCCGGGCGGAAGGAGAAGTCCGGGTGCATGTTGAGGTAAATGACCCCGACCAGCAGCGCGGCCGCCAGGAAGTAGATGAGACCGGTGATGACTTTGGCTTTTGTGGACATGGAATACGCCCCTTCCAGTTACTGTGACATTAGTATAACAAAAAAACAGCTCCCGCGAAAGCGGGAGCTGAAGATTTGCAACAAACTTACGCCTGTTTCTCCAGAGTCTGGAAGTCGATCTTACCGACAGCGGTGGTCGGGAGTTTCTCACGGAACTCGTAGGAGTACGGGACCTGGTACGGGGTCAGCTTGCTCTCAGCCATTTCACGAAGCTCTTTCTCAAGGTCCGCTTCGCTCATGGTGTTGTCTTCACGCGGAGCAACGAAAGCCTTGATTCTGTGGTCTTCATCGTTCTTCATTTCGACACAGCAGACCTGGGAGATGGCCGGGTGCGTGGCAATGACTTCTTCGGTGTAAGCCGGGAAGCACTTGTAGCCGATGCGCGCGCCGTGCTCGTCCTCGCGGAAGGTCAGGAAGATTCTCTTGATACGGCCGGAGATGAACAGCAGGCCGTCTTCGTTGAAGTAACCGAGGTCGCCCGTGTGGATCCAGCTCTTTCCGTCCGGATGCGTCTGATGGATGTCAGCGGTCTCTTTCGGGTTGTCCTTGTACTCGAGCATTTCGGATGCGCAGTGCATGCAGATCTCACCGATCTCGTTGTACTTGCATTCGCAGTTGTTGTCGTTGTCCCAGATAATGAACTCGTTGATCGGGTGCGGGAAACCAACGGTACCGATGGCCGTAGTCGGGATGTCATCGGAGACACCGCGCAGGTGAAGCAGGCCGTTCGGATAGGTCGTGCAGGCGGAAGCGCCGACTTCGGTCATACCATAACCGTAAGTGATGTTGCCGGCTTCGCAGCCATGCTCTTTGAGGAACTTGTTCATGTCCGCTTCGAAGGCGTTGGTCATGCCGTCGCCGCCGCAGCCAAGGACCTTGATGCAGGAAAGGTCGACATCCTGCATTTTCGGGTCTTCGAGCCAGGGGCTGATCTGCGCCGGAACACAGACAAGGAAGTTGATGTTCTTATATTTCTTGAAGTACTTCGGCCATTCGGCAGCGTCCCACTGCGGAACGACGATCTGGCAGGCTTTTGCCGCGCACATGGGCATGTGCATACCGACGGAGTTCGAGAAAACGACGAACGGGACCGTGCAGTTCAGGCAGTAACCGCCTTCGACGAGAGGCATATACTTTCTGTAAACAGCGGCAACGGAGTTGTAAGCGATGTCGTTCAGAAGAACGGTCTTCGGGAAACCGGTGGTGCCGCCGGTGTGAGCGTAAACAGCGGGAGTGCTGGGGTCTTTCTTGAAGTCGATGACTTCGTCCTGACCCATCTTGCGGAAGTCGGCCATTTTCTGGACGAGAGCGTCATCGTAGATGGCTTTGTCGACTTTGCCGCGCATTTTCAGTTTGAAGCCCATCTTGATGGCAAAGGGCATTTCATCGGCAAGGTTCAGGATGACGACCTTCTGCGCATAGCCGGTCTTCTTGGCAGCTTCGATGACTTTGCCCGCGAAGAGGTCCAGGGTGAAAACGATTTTCGCATGGGAGTCTTCATAGTAATGTTCCAGGTCCTTCTCTTCGGAAGCGACGGAAACAAAATCGAACAGAGCGCCGACGCGGTTGCAGGCATACTCGAGTTCGTAAGCTTCGACGGAGTTGATGGTAACGATGTTGATGACATCGCCGGGCTCGACGCCGTTGGCCTTCAGGGCCTTCGCAAGACCTTCGACACGGTCGAAGAGTTCTCCGTAGGTGATGTCTTTATCGAAATATTTGAGCGCATTACCGTTCAGGTTGTCGGCATTGCATTCCTGCAGATATTCATAGATGGAACACTGAGGGATCTGGACGCCTTTTTCCCCGACGACTTCGTCGACGGCGTCGAAATATCTCATAAACGGTTTGTCAATGGACGGATACCCGGTCTTGACTGCTTCACTCATAATAAAAAACCTCCAAGTATTTGAGAATTCATTCTCTTTCATACATACCGGTGAACGCGCCTTCTACAGCGATTCACTTTGTGACTAAAATATTAACATATTTATATATAAATATGAATAGTCAAAACAACGAAAAAGCAGCCCATAAGGACTGCTTCTTTGTATATTTTTATGAATAGATTGTGAATGGAACGTATATCTTGTGGATTGTGCTTATGTGTCATGCAACATGGAGTGCTGACTGTGCGAACCGGTGGTCAGGTTTTCCAGTAAGCGGTAGTCCACCTTCCCCGCCGGCGTCAGCGGCAAGCTCGCGCGGAACTCATACAGGACCGGACACATGTATTCGGACATTTCATTCTTGCAGTAGCTGCGCAGTTCGCGTTCGATCTCTTCTTCATCTACGCGGTTGTGGTCGTTGAGTGCGACATAGGCTTTCGTCCGTCCAAAACGGTCATCGGCCATGGCGACGACGCAGGCTTCCCGGACCGCCGGGTGCTGAGCCAGGGTCTCTTCGACCACACTCGGGTAAACACGGTAACCAACGCCTTTGTAGGTGGTCAGAACGACGCGTTTCAATCGCCCGACGATGTGGACAAGGCCGCGGCGATTCATGTAGCCAAGGTCCCCCGTATGAAGCCAAACTTCCCCGCCCTCATGGGTCCGGATGAGCCTCGCCATTTCTTCCGGCTCGTCAACGTAGCCGAGCATCATACCGGGGCCCTGGAAGCAGATCTCGCCGATTTCGTTATACTTGCATTCGGTATTCTTTTCATTGTCCCAGATCATAAGACGGTTGCGCGGCAGAGGTACGCCAACGGAACCCAGCGAGTTGACACCGTTGAAACAGGTACAGGCGGCTGCGGACATTTCGGTCATGCCGTAACCCTTAATAAGGCGCGCTTTGCTGCGGTGCGCCTTCAGGAACTTGTTCAGGCTGGTCTCCACTGTATTGGACGTATATTCCCCGCCGACGGAAAGGATCTTCAGGTATTCGAGGTTGACGTTCCGCATGCGCGGGTCCTTCAGCATGGAGGCGACATACCCGGGAATACAGGTAATGTAATTCGGGCGGTACTTGTTGAAGTACTCCGGCCAGTCCTGCGGATCAAACCTGGGGACAAGCGCTACCGTCGCATGCTGACAAAGGGGCATATGGATGTTGATGAGGGAACCGTAAACGACAAACGGAGAAACCAGGTCCAGGAACACTTCGTTCGGCTTGACGTCGAACATGTACTTGTACTGGCTTGCGACCGCGTTCATGGCGTTATCGGACAGCAGGACGGTCTTCGGGGAACCCGTGGTACCACCGGTGTGCGCCAGCAGTGCCGGTGTTTCCGGGTCCTTCGTGAAAGCGCTTTCCTCCGCGTTGACTCCGGAGGCGATGAACTTGTCCCACGGCATGACCAGCGGGTCCAGCAGATAGGATTCGTCGACCGTGGACCTTGCTTTGAAGGATTTGCCGACCTTTCTCATGAGCGGCAGGTCGTCATCCATGCTGAATGTGATGATATGTTCCACACCCAGCGCCTTGGACGCGAGACAAACCTTGCTGACAAAGACATCCGCCGACACAACGACGCGGGACTTGTTCGTACGGATAAACTTGACCAGGTCCTTTGCCGTGGACATGACGTTGATAAAGTCCACGACCGCACCGATCTTGTTCAGTGCGTACAGCGTGACCACACAGGGCACGCAGGCAACCGTAACGACCGAGACAACATCGCCGGGTTTTACTCCCTGCGCGCGGAAGGCCCGGGCCGCCATGTCAATGCGTTTGAACAGTTCCTCGAAGGTCAGCTTCCTGCCCTGGAAATTCAGCGCGTAGCTGTCAAGGTTCTTGCGGTTACAGTATTTTAAATAGTTATAAAGCGAGACATCCGGCAGCGGGTCCTGCAGCGCTTCCTGGCTGTAATAAGAGGTCCAGGGACGGTCTATGGAGGGGTAACCGGTTCCCACCGACTTTACCATTTGTTCCACTTCCTGCATGGTGGCGTTGTACAGCGGCATAGGTCTTCCCTCCTTTGTTGTCAAAATGTCACTCTATTATTGTAGTTTATATATATGAATAATTCAACAAAGAAACCGGCCCATCCGAAGACGGGTCGGTTTTGTTTATTTTGTGTAATTACAGCAGGCTCGTGACCGGCAGCGTGTTGGTGCCGGGTTTGCCGAGGAGCGCATCGCCAATGGCGTTGGCAATCTGCTGATGGCCAAGCTTGGACGGGTGCGAGCAGTACATGAAGTAACCCATGAAGCCGCCGTTCATCAGCATGCCGGGCCAGTCCATCATGTAAGGCCACGTCGGAAGGTCGACGTTGCGGATGTCAACGAACAGGTACTGGTCGCGCAGCGGGCAGGTGTTGTTCCAGTAAACGTTCATAATGGACGTCGCAAAGCCCATGTTGCGGCCGATGCGGTAGAAGTCCATGCTCATGAACTGAAGGTCTCTGGTGGCGTTGTAGCCGCCGACACAGACGATGGTGCAGTTCGGGTTGACCGAGCGGACATAGTTGACACAGGCTTCCCAGTTCTGCTGGATGGCCATGTAGCCGCGGACAATGGACAGAGAAGCCGTTGCAAGAAGCTCCGGCAGAGCGCCGACGATCTTCGCGGCATCAAAATAAGCGTTATAAGCGCCGGCAGCGTTGCCCTGCGCCAGGTAGGCGTTGGCAAGGTCTTCCGCCTGCTGGACGACACCGCTGTAAAGGCTGTTGCCGCTGACCGCGTTCTTCAGAACATACATCATGTCAAAGATTGGAGAGAAAATGATGTCGTTCGGGCCCATACCGAAGGTGACAAGGTCTGCTTTCGGCAGCAGTTTCGCGGCCTTTTTGACCATGCCGTTGTACTCTTCCTGACCCTGTTCCGCCGTACCGAAGAGCGTGGAGAACGCCGTGTCCGAGTTCCGTTTGGCCTGATCATCCATATAGTTGTAGTAACCCGGGTCAATGATCCGATGGATGTCATTCGTGCAGAGGCCTTCGCGGGCGAAGGAATACCAGTGCTTGCTGTCCAGGCCGAGAGCTTCCGCAAGAAGGCTCGGATAAGAACCCTTGGTATACGGGTTCTTATTGTTATGCGTTGCCGTGCGGGGGTTGTCCGTCGGGAACTGCATGCCGTCCAGCGAAATGGACGGGTTGAACGACTGGAGGTCTTCCTGCGTCGCGTTCATCATGTAACCGGTGGACATGGAGTCGCCGAAATGGACATAATACTTGATGCCCAGGTCTTTCAGCGTCTTTTCCGCGGTTACGGTCGTGGTGGCTTCGACTTCATCTTCCGCGAACGCGAACAGGCTGACGGAGCAGGAGAGCACCATCATGACCAGCGTCAGCAGAAGAGCGACGAAGCGTCTGTTCTTCGTGTTAGTCATTTCTTTTCTTCCCTTTCTGATTTCATACATACATACGTTGCTTGTGTGTAGCAAATTTAATTCTACATTAAAAATCTATAAAAGACAAGAAAAAACGACACATCCGAAGATGTGTCGTTTAGATATTTGCGATTTACAGCAGGCTGGAGACCGGAAGGGTGTTCGTGCCGTCTTCCTGGTACAGCGTGTTCATGACAGCTTCCGCGATCTGCTGGTGACCCAGAGCCGACGGATGCGAGCAGTACATGAAGTAACCCATGAAGCCGCCGCCCATCAGAAGGCTCGGCCAGTCCATCATGTAAGGCCACGTCGGAAGGTCGACGTTGCGGATGTCAACGAAGTAGTATTCGTTGCGCAGCGGGCAGGTGTTCGCCCAGTACAGGTTCATGACGGTGGTGAAAATACCCATGTTGCGGCCGATACGGTACATATCGACGTTCGCGAACTGCAGGTCTCTGGTGGCATTGTAACCGCCGAGGACGACGATGATGGCGTCCTTGTTGACGGAACGGATCTGGTTGACCATTGCCTCAAAGTTCTGCTGAAGGTACATATAACCTCTGGCAAGGGAGACACCGACACCGGCCATGGCTTCCGGCAGAGCGCCGACAGCGCCGGCAGCGGTCAGGACTTCGTCATAAGCAGCTGCCACGTTGAAGGCCTGGAGATAGGTCATGGCGGCAGAAGCGGCCTGCTGCATGATACCGGAATACAGGGTGTTGCCCTGAATGCCGTCGACCAGCGTAAAGATGAGGTCCATGAGCGGCATGATGATAATGTCGTTCGGGCCGGCACCAATGGTGATGAGGTCCGCGTTCGGCAGCATCTGCGCGCAGCGGGTCTGCATTCTTTCGAGTTCATCGAACGTGGAGAGCAGCGTGAACGCCTGGTCGGAGTTTCTTCTGGCCTTGTCGTCCATCTGGTAATAGTAGGACGGGTCCATGATGCGGTGGATGTCGTTGGTGGAAAGACCTTCACGGGCGAAGGAATACCATTGGTTGCTTTCCAGACCGAGTTCCTCGGCAATGAGGCTCGGGTAAGAACCGTAAGTATACGGGCCAAGAGCGCTGGTCTCGTCATGGGTCAGCGTCATGGGGTCCGTGGTGGCAACGTCTTCCGGAGCGACACCGAGCATGTAACCGGTGGACATGGAGTCACCGAAGTGCATGTAGCTCTTAATGTCAAGGCTTTCGATGCTCTCGACAAGGGACGGGTTGAACTCATCCGTGTCAAGGGTCGGGTCCTGAAGCTCTTCATCGACGGCGAACGCGAACATGCTGACGGAGCACGCGGCGATCATCATGACGAGCGAGAGCAGCAGAGCGACAATTCGTCTGTTCTTCGTGTCAGTCATTGTGTTTCCCTTTCTGATGTCTCAAACATACATAGTATTTGCATAAAGTGTGTTTGTGTGTGTTTGCACTTTTTAGCCGATGGTAACAGCGTTTGCTTTCATCGCCTTCACGAACTCGTTGGCGATATACATTTGTCCGTCCTTACGCGGATGCGCGCAGACCATGAACATGGTGTAGAAGTAACCTTCCGAAAGAGCGTTGCTCCACTGGTCCAGCGGTTCCCACTCGGGCAGGTAATCTTCGACGCCGGTCACGTCAACCACCGTGTAGGTGCCGCGGTACGCGGACGTGGTGGTAATGACCTGGTTGACCTGCTGGCTGGCCAGACCGACGAGTTCGCCGATGCGAAGGTTCGAGGTGCTGGTAAGCTTCAGGTTCGCGTTGGAGTTATAGATGTTGGCGACATAGATCTGCGCCTCGGGCTTCTTATGTTCGTTGACATACTTCAGGATGGCGTCCCAGTTCTCGGCGAAGCAGGCATTGGCTTCGCTGGACTCCTTGGCAAGGGTCGCGAGAAGGATGGGCAGTTTGCCGACCATGGCAGCCGCGTTGACAACAGCGTCGAACGCTCCGGCAAGACCGACCGTGGACAGCGCCGCGTTGAAGGCGTTTTCAATGGTCTGATCCTGCAGGATGGCAGTCATTTTCTGCATGGGATAGAACATGAGGTCGTTGGAACCGAGGTTGATGGTGATGACGTCCGCCTGGGACATGTCATAAGCGACATGCTTCTGCATAGTGTGGAAACCGGCCATGCCGTTCTTCGTGAAGTCACCGCCCAGGATGGTGTTGTCAGAAATGTTCTTCTGATCGTCCGTCATCTGGTTGTAGTAGCTGTCGTCGATGAGACGGCGGAACTCGTGGGAGGTGTAACCGTCACGCGCGTAGTTGTAGAAACCGTAGCGAGCCTTCTTCCAGCTCCAGGCCTCGTTGTCTTTCGCGGTGTTCGAGTTGCCGTAATAACCGAAGGGGTTGTCCTTAAAGTCGATGCCGAGCGCGTCCGCGATCATGGTCGGGTAAGCGTTCGTAGTGGTCTCCCCGTCTCTCTTGGTCTGGATGATGTTGACGTTCTTCATGTCCTCATCCGACTGCTCGGACAGATAGCCGGTGGCAATGGAGTCACCAAAGCAGAAATAGCTCGTGTAACCCAGTTCGCTGGCGTCCTGTACGGCCGGGTATCTGGCCGTGGCGAACGCGGAAATGCAGGACATGGAAGCGACCATGGCAAGGGCCATGAGCAGCGCCAGAATGCGTTTCATGTTCTTTCTCATTCACGTCTCCTCCTTACAAGGAATTGTTTGTGTGTTCCTCATGGTCAGACTGCCTGACCATAAAGATAGCTTAATATACAAATTACATTATAATAAGGAATCCGCGATTTAGCAATAACTAAATGCGGATTTGTGAAAATATTATTAACGAAATATCTCAATTTGTCACTTTTTCAGAAAACTATCCAAAGGCAGAGTTTTGTTCTCTTCCTTGAACCTGCGGTCCACCACAGAGAGCTTTCCGTCGACGACAGAAGCGACAAAATAACCGCAGTTCCCCACGGTCTGTTTCCACAGGTCTTTTATGGGGTCGCCGTTTAAAAGCTGGTACATGACATGCAGTGTGCCGCCGTGGCAGACGAGCAGTATTTTTTCGTCCGGGTCTTCCCGTTCCATGCGGTCAAGATAACCCTGAACTCGCTCATAGAGCCTGTCATAGGGTTCCGCGCCCTCCGGCGCCTCATACGCTTCCGGGTCCAGGAAGAAGTTGCGCATGTTCTCCCCTAAGTCCTCGACCCGTTTCCCTTCCAGCGGCCCGAAATCCACTTCAATGACTTCTTCGACCGGCTCGACGTCTTCTCTCTTTACGCCGGTGACAAGTTCCGCGGTCTGCATGGCGCGTTCCAGGGGCGACGCGCACACCCGGTCAAAGACCACGCCTTCGTCGTCGAGTTCCGCCTTCGCCTGCAGGGCCTGTGTCACGCCTTCTTCCGACAGCGGGATGTTCTTGCGCCCCTGCAGCAGGTGCTTTTTGTTGTCCGCGGTCTGCCCGTGACGCATAATGTACAGTTCCATAAAAACCTCTTTTGCAAAAAAGTCCCCGGGCGGATGGCCCGGGGCTTTGACTTATTCGTAGATCGGGTACTTCGCGGTCAGCGCGTCGACACGTTCAATGACGCTGTCCTTCTTGTTCTCGAAGTCCGTGGCAATGTCCCAGAGACAGTCGGCGATGAGCGGCATGTCCTCTTCGACCATTCCGCGGGCCGAAACAGCCGGCGTGCCGATGCGGACACCGGAGGTGACGAACGGAGACTGCGGGTCGTTCGGAATAGCGTTCTTGTTAATGGTGATATGCGCTTCATCGGCGTTGATCTGGAAGTCACGTCCGGTCAAGCCCTCAATGTTCGTAAGGTCCACGAGCATGAGGTGGTTGTCGGTACCGCCGGAGACCAGCTTGAAGCCTTTTTCCACCATGGCGTCCGCCAGTGCGGAGGCGTTCTTCGCAATCTGCTGCTGGTAAGCCTTGTATTCCGGCTTCAGCGCTTCGCCGAAGCAGACAGCCTTGGAAGCGATGACATGCTCGAGGGGACCGCCCTGGGTGCCCGGGAACACATTCTTGTTCAGTTTGTACTTCGTGGCAAACTCGGCGGAAGACAGGATCAGACCGCCGCGGGGGCCGCGAAGGGTCTTGTGCGTGGTCGTGGTGACAACGTCAGCATACGGGATGGGGCTCGGGTGGACGCCCGCGGCGACCAGACCGGCAATGTGCGCCATGTCGACCCAAAGGACCGCGCCGACTTTATCGGCGATCTCGCGGAACCGCTTGAAGTCGATGATACGCGGGTACGCGGAAGCGCCGGCCACGATCATTTTCGGCTGGTTTTCAATCGCCAGCTTCTCGACGAGATCATAGTCAATGAAACCTTCGTCGTCGACGCCGTACGGCACGACGTTGAAGAAACGGCCGGAGAAGTTCGCGGGAGAACCGTGGGTCAGGTGTCCGCCGGCATCGAGAGACATGCCCATAATGGTGTCCCCTGCCTCGCAGACGGCCATAGTGACCGCCATGTTGGCCTGGGCGCCGGAGTGCGGCTGAACGTTGGCGTATTCACAGCCGAACAGTTCCTTGGCACGGGCAATGGCAAGGTCTTCGATCTCGTCGATGACTTCGCAGCCGCCGTAAAAGCGTTTGCCCGAATAACCTTCGGCGTATTTGTTGGTGAGGACGGAGCCCATCGCCAGAATGACATTTTCGGAAACGATGTTCTCAGAGGCGATGAGTTCAATGTTACGGCGCTGACGGTCATATTCCGCCTGGATGAGCTTCCCGACTTCGGGGTCCGCGGCGGACAGCGCGTTCATAATGTCTTTCAGCATTATCGTTTTCTCCTTTGTAACGGTTTACTATACAAAAGTTATCTTTGAGTTCCGCATTATTATACAAAGAAACTCCCCATTTCACAATGGGGAATTTCCATGAAGATATGAAGCTTTAGTCTTCGCTTTCCGTCACTTCTGTTGCAACGCCCGCAAGTTCCGGGTCCTCCGGCAGCAGGAGCTTCTGGATAATGAAGAACGCGATGAACTGGAGCAGTCCGGCCGGGGCCATGACCAGGATCCGGTTCAGCCATTCCGCGATGTTGTAGTGTCCGAGCCAACCGAAGCAGACGCCCTGCAGCCAGGTGCTGAACACGATGACGAGCGTCATGAGGATGAAGTACAGGACGAAGTGCCAGCGGGGCGCTGAGGACTTGAAGGTGTACTTCTTGTTCAGGATGTACGTCACGATATTTGCCGTATAGTTCGACAGGAAAAACGGCAGCAGGTAACCCCAGGTCACAACGCCCGCGACCACGTAGAGCGCCTGCTGTTCGGCGCTCAGGGTGCCCGGGTTGATGATCCAGGACAGCCAGCCCGGAAGCGGCGTCGTCATGCGGTCAAAGATAAACGGAAGGACCAGCTGAAGTGTTGTCTGGATGAGCATTGCCACAATGCTGAAAAGGCTGAATTTCCCCGCCTGCCAGACCGTTTTCAGACCGTTTCTGCCCTCGACTTTGGCGTCGATCTTGTCGAACAGTTTGGGTTGTTTTACAGCTTTTTGTTCGGCCATAACATTTTCTCCTATTCTATCTCTTTTTAAAAACCTTATTTAAACAGCAGCGGCAGTTCCTCGAGGAAGATGATGTCGTCTCTCTGGGCTGCGTCGCCTTCGGCCAGGATGGCAACTTTGCCGACGATCTCGGCGCCGGTGTTCTCGAGCAGTTTCTCAAGAGCCAGCAGCGATTCACCGGTGGAGATGACGTCGTCCACAATGAGGACGCGTTTGCCGTCGAGCTTCGCGGCCTCTGCCCCGTCAAGGTACAGGTGCTGCACCTGCATGGTCGTAATGGACTTGACTTCCACGTCGACCGGGTCCGTCATATAGACCTTCAGGCCTTTGCGGGCCACGAAGTACGGTTTGCCGGACTGGCGGGCAAATTCATAACCGAGCGGGATGCCCTTGGCTTCCGCGGTAATGATGTAGTCGAATTCCGGGCACTTCTTCAACAGTTCCTCGGTGGCTTTGACAGTCATTTCAACGTCGCCGAAGATGACGAAGCCCGCAATGTCGAGGTGCTCGTCCACTTCACAGATGGGCAGCTGTCGGGTCAGGCCGGCACAATGCAGTTCATAGTATTTGCGTTCACTCATGACTCATTCTCCTTTGAAGTAGGCGACCGCGCTCTCGAAGAGCTTCATGTCATAGTCGCCGGGGACGTTCTTGTAGAGGCCGTCGCCGATACGTTCGGCATGGCCCATCTTACCGAAGACGTGGCCGTCCGGGGACAGCAGGCCTTCCACCGCGAAGACCGAGCCGTTGATGTTGGCGGCAATGTCCATAGTGGGCTGGCCGTCCAGGCCGACATACTGGGTCAGGACCTGTCCGTTCTCCGCGAGGCTCAGCAGCTGTTCCTCGGTGGCAAGGATACGGCCTTCGCCGTGGGAGATCGGGACATTGTACACATCGCCGACACGGGCAAACTTCAGCCACGGGCTCTTGTTGGAATCAAGACGGACGCGGGCGATCTTGCTCTGATGTCTGTGGATGGTATTGAAGGTCAGGGTCGGAGCGTCTTCGTCCGGGTCGAGGATCTTGCCGTACGGGACCAGGCCGAGTTTGATGAGGGCCTGGAAGCCGTTGCAGATGCCGCCCATGAGACCGTCTCTGTTTTCGAGCAGGTCCGTGATGGCGTCTTTGATCTCGGGGTTGCGGAAGAAGGACGCGATGAATTTCGCGGAACCGTCCGGTTCGTCGCCGCCGGAGAAGCCGCCGGGAATGAAGACGATCTGGCTCTCCCCGATCTTCTTCGCGAATTCCGTGACGGACTGCTCGATGGCTTCGCTGGACAGGTTGTTGATAACGTAGACTTCGGGTTCGGCGCCGGCTCGTTCAAACGCTTTGGCGGTGTCGTACTCGCAGTTCGTGCCCGGGAAGACCGGGATAAGGGCCTTCGGTTTATCGAAGGTCTGTTTTGCTTTGTAAACGGTGTCGTCCGTATAGGTGAAGGTCGGTACGTCGACGTCTTCGGTCTCCTTGTTGCAGTGGAAGACGGACTCGAGCTTGTCCTCGTAGACTTGGCTGAGGTCTTCCCCGCAGACCAGTTCCCGGTCGAGGACGAAGTCGAACCAGTCAATGGTGCGGCCGAGGAACGTGGCGCCTTCCGGCAGTTCCTCATCGAGCGGCAGCTCAACAATGAAGGAGCCGTACTTGTAGCCGAAGAGGTCTTCGACCTTATTGCAGGTGGCGTAGCGGAACCCGATGCGGTTGCCGATACCCATCTTGTAGACAGCCTCTGCAATACCGCCATAGGTGGGCGTGTAGCAGGAGAGCACTTTGCCTTCGGCGTTCAGCTTCGCGATGGTTGCGTAAAGTTTCTTCAGCGATTCACCGGTCGGGATGCCGTATTCGTCGTAGTCCGGCGTCAGCAGGACCACTTCGTGGTTCGGCGCCTTGAATTCGTTGGTGATGACCTTGCCGATGTCGTCGGTCGTTACGGCAAAGGAGCAGAGGGTCGGCGGGACGTCGAGGTCTTCGAACGTGCCGGACATGGAGTCCTTGCCGCCGATGGCCGCGATGCCAAGGTCCATCTGCGCTTTGTACGCGCCAAGGAGCGCGGCAGCCGGCTGGCCCCAGCGTTTCGGGTCCGTACCCGGGTGCAGGAAGTATTCCTGGAAGGTCAGGTACACGTCTTCGAACGTAGCGCCCGCGGCGATCAGCTTGGAGACGGACTCGACCACGGACAGGTACGCGCCGTGGAACTGGTCCTTCTCGAAGATGTACGGGTTATAACCCCACGCCATGAAGGACACGGTGTCCGTGTCGCCGTGTTCGACGGAGACTTTGTTGACCATAGCCTGGATGGGCGTCTTCTGGGTCGCGCCGCCGAACGGCATGAGGACGGTGCCCGCGCCGATGGTGGAGTCGAAGCGCTCGGAGAGGCCGCGTCTGGAGCAGACGTTGAGGTCATCGGCCAGCGCCATGTAGTTTTCGGTAAAGGTCCCGGTCACTTCTTTCGCGAACGGTTCCTGTTTCTTCGTTTCAATGGTAATGTGTTTCTCCGCGCCGTTGGAGTTCAGGAATTCGCGGGACACGTTGACAATGGTGTTGCCTTTCCAGTGCATGGTCAGGTACGGGTTCTCCGTAACGGTGGCAACGACCGTGGACTCGAGGTTCTCCTCTTTCGCCAGTTCCCGGAACCGTGCGACGTCCTGCGGTTCCACGACCACAGCCATACGCTCCTGGGACTCGGAGATGGCAAGCTCGGTGCCGTCGAGGCCTTCGTATTTCTTCGGGACCTTGTCGAGCTCGATGTCAAGGCCGTCCGCCAGCTCACCGATGGCAACGGACACACCGCCGGCGCCGAAGTCATTGCAGCGCTTGATGAGGCGGGAGGCTTCCGCGTTGCGGAACAGTCTCTGGAGTTTGCGCTCCTCGGGAGCGTTACCCTTCTGGACCTCTGCCCCGCAGGTGTCAAGGGACTGCAGCGTGTGCGATTTGGACGAACCGGTGGCGCCGCCGATGCCGTCACGGCCGGTGCGGCCGCCGAGCAGGATGACCACATCGCCCGGGTCCGGACGCTCACGGCGTACGTTCTCGGCAGGAGCCGCCGCGATGACGGCGCCGATCTCCATGCGTTTGGCGGCGTAGCCGTCGTGGTAAAGTTCATCGACAATGCCCGTGGCAAGGCCGATCTGGTTGCCGTAGGAGCTGTAGCCGTTCGCGGCCGTGGTGACGAGCTTGCGCTGGGGCAGCTTGCCTTCCATGGTCTCGGAGAAGGACTTCAGCGGGTCGGCAGCGCCCGTGACACGCATAGCAGCGTAGACATAGGAACGGCCGGACAGCGGGTCGCGGATGGCGCCGCCGATGCAGGTGGCGGCTCCACCGAAGGGCTCGATCTCCGTCGGGTGGTTATGGGTCTCATTCTTGAAGAGGAGCAGCCAGTCCTCGTCTTTGCCATCGTGGTTGATGGTCATCTTGACGGTGCAGGCGTTGATCTCCTCGGACTCGTCGAGCTTGTCGAGTTTCCCTTCGGCACGAAGGACCTTCGCGGCCAGGGTGCCGATGTCCATGAGGTTGACGGGCTTCGTGCGGCCGATCTTCTCACGGTCGGCCAGGTACGCCTCGTATTCCTTCTGCAGGAAGTCGTCCTCGAAGGAGATGTTGTCAATGGTCGTGAGGAACGTCGTATGACGGCAATGGTCCGACCAGTAGGTGTCGATCATGCGGACTTCGGTAATGGTGGGGTCGCGGTCCTCGGAACGGAAATATTCCTGGCAGAACGCGATGTCATCGAGGTCCATCGCCAGACCCAGGTCTTTGACCATGTCGGCCAGCTCTTCCCTGCTCTTTTCGTTGAAACCGGTCAGGGTCTCGACGGTCTCGGGCAGGTCGAGGTTCATCTTCAGCGTTTCCGGCAGTTCCATGGACGCCTCGCGCGCTTCGACCGGGTTGATGACATATTTCTTGATCTCGGCAAGCTCGTCATCGGTAATGTCGCCGGTCAGCAGGTACACCTTCGCGGAGCGGACCGACGGACGGTCGCCCTTGAAGGCCAGCTGAATGCACTCCTCGGCGGAGTTCGCGCGCTGGTCGAACTGACCAGGCAGGTACTCGACAGCAAAGATGCGGTCCGCGTCGGTGGGCATTTCGTCATAGAGCGTGTCGAGCTGGACTTCCGCGAAAATGGACTCGCGGGCAAAGTCGAAGACTTCCTTCGACAGGTTCTCCGCGTCATAGCGGTTCAGCACGCGCACGCCGGTAACGCCCTTGATGCCGAGCAGCCGGTTGATGTCGCGCTTTAAGGAATCGGCCTCATACTGCAGGCCGTCTTTTTTCTCTACAAATACTCGGTAAACCACGAATGGCTCCTCCTTATTTCAAAGCTTTCAGGGCACGCTGGCCAATGTCTTTCCGCATGAAGGCGTTGTCGAACCGGATGCTGTCCGTCGCGGCGTAGGCCATGGCGATGGCTTCCTCCAGCGTCGGCGCGGTTCTGGTGACGCCCAGGACGCGTCCGCCGTTGGTCAGCAGTTTGCCGTCTTCGAGTTTCGCGCCGGCAACGAAGATGCCGGTCTTGTCTTCCGGCAGGGTGATCTCATACCCCTTCTCGTAGGACACCGGGTAGCCTTCGGAGGCCATGATGACGCAGCAGGCGGACTCGTCGGCGAAGTTCACTTCGGTGTCGGCCAGCGTCTCATACCGGACCGCCTTCATAATGGTCAGAAGGTCGGAGGTCAGGAGCGGCAGGACGACCTGGGCTTCGGGGTCGCCGAAGCGGCAGTTGTACTCAATGACTTTCGGGCCGTCTTCGGTCAGCATAAGGCCGAAGTAAAGGCAGCCCTTGAAAGTGCGGCCTTCGGCGTTCATCGCGTTCATGGTCGGCAGGAAAATGGTTTCCATGCATTCTTTGGCGATGTCTTCCGTGTAATAAGGGTTCGGGGCTACCGTGCCCATGCCGCCGGTGTTCAGGCCTTCGTCATTGTCGAGGGCCTTCTTGTGGTCCATGGAGGAGACCATGGGCACAACGACCTTCCCGTCGGTGAAGCTCAGGACGGAGACTTCGGGTCCGGTCAGGAACTCTTCCACAACGACTTTGGAGCCGGAGGCGCCGAACTTGCCGTCGAGCATCATTTCCCTGACCGCGTCCTTGGCTTCCTCGCGGGTCTGGGCAATGATGACGCCCTTCCCCAGCGCCAGACCGTCGGCCTTGATGACCGTCGGAATGGGAGCCGTTTCAAGGTAGCTGAGCGCCGCGTCGCAGTCCTCAAAGACTTCGTAGGCGGCCGTCGGGATGTTGTATTTCTTCATCAGGTTCTTCGAGAAGATCTTGGAACCTTCAATAATGGCGGCTTTCTTGTCCGGGCCAAAGCACGGGACGCCGATGGCTTCGAGCTCATCGACACAGCCGAGGACGAGCGGGTCGTCCATCGCCACAACAGCAAAGTCAATGGCGTTATTCTTCGCGAAGTCCACGATGGCAGGAAGGTCTGTGGCGCCAATGCCGGTGCAGACCGCGTCATCCGCCATGCCGCCGTTGCCGGGCAGCGCGTAAATGACTTCGACGTCTTTGTTTTCATTCAGTTTCTTGATGATGGCATGCTCTCTTCCGCCGCCACCGACGACCATTAATTTCATACTCACTACTCCTTAATGATGGAACAGGCGGAGGCCGGTGAAGGCCATGACCATACCGAGCTCGTCACATTTCTCAATGACGAGGTCGTCGCGGACAGAGCCGCCGGGCTGGGCGACGTAGGTGCAGCCGCTCTTGTATGCGCGCTCAATGTTGTCCGAGAACGGGAAGAACGCGTCGGAGCCGATGGACACGCCGGACACGGTGGCAAGGTACGCCCTCTGGTCCTTGCGGAGGAACGGCGCCGGCTGTTCGGTGAACAGCGCTTCCCATTTGCCGTCGCCGATGACGTCTTCATAGTCTTCGGAGAGGTAAATGTCAATGGCGTTGTCCCGCTCGGGGCGGCCGACAGAATCCTTGAACGGCAGATTCAGGACCTGTTCGGTCTGGCGGAGCAGCCAGTGGTCGGCTTTATCGCCGGCAAGGCGCGTGCAGTGGATGCGGGACTGCTGTCCGGCACCGACGCCGATGGCCTGGCCGTCCATGACATAGCAGACGGAGTTGGACTGCGTATATTTCAGGGTCAGCAGCGCGACCGTCAGGTCCCGTTTCGCTTCCGCGGAAAGTTCCTTCTTCGCGGTGACGATGTTCGCGAAGGTGTCGTCCGTCACTTTGAAGTCGTTTCTGCCCTGCTGGAAGGTGACGCCGTAGACGTCCTTCGTCTCGATCGGGTCCGGGACATAATCCGGGTCGATTTTTACGACATTATAGTTACCCTTTTTCTTGGTTTTCAGGATGGCCAGCGCTTCGTCGCTGTAGCCGGGGGCGATGATGCCGTCGGACACTTCGCGCTGGATGAGTTTCGCGGTGGTGGCGTCGCACTCGTCGGAGAGAGCGATCCAGTCGCCGAAGGAGCACATGCGGTCCGTGCCGCGGGCTCTGGCATAAGCGGTGGCGATGGGACTGTCGTCCAGGCCCTCGATGTCATCGACAAAGCAGGCCTTCTTCAGCGCGTCGCTCATGGGAACGGCCGTAGCCGCGGACGTGGGGCTGACGTGCTTGAAGCTGGCGGCCGTCGCAAGGCCGGTGGCTTCCTTGATCTCTTTGACCAGCTGCCAGGAGTTGAACGCGTCCAGGAAGTTGATGTAACCGGGGCGGCCGTTCAGGATCTCGAACGGTAGATCGCCGCCGTCCTTCATGAAGACTTTCGCGGGTTTCTGGTTGGGGTTGCAGCCGTATTTCAGTTCAAATTCTTTCATGACGGACTCCTTTTATGCGTTTTTATTGATGAGACGGTTCTCTTCCTCACCGGTGGCAAGGTCGATGTAGCGGACGTACAGGGAGATCTTGTTGTTCTCGTCAAGGTTCGTCCAGATGTCGTTGAAGAACTCGTCAATGTCGTTCGGGATGGAGACTCGCTCCGGTTCGCCCTGGAACGTCGGGATGGGGTTGCCGTTTTCCACATAAGTGTGGATAAAGTGGCCGAGGCCCGCGATGGGCTCATAGCTGAAGGTGTAGCGGTTGCAGACCGTGCCTTCGGCGTCGCCGGACTTCAGGATGCTCATCTGATAGGTGAAGTCTTTGTCCTCGTGGTAGACGATACCGGAAATGCGGGGCGTCCAGTTCGGGCCGTCCGGCTCGAAGCAGCGGGAGGCCAGCGCGCAGGAGAAGCAGCGGCCTTCCTGCAGGTAGTCGTAAATGGTCTGGGTCTGGTCGCCATTCGTGACGATCGTATTGTTCTCCCACTTCTTGATGGGCGAATAGATGATGAGGGAGGGGTCTTCGACCTTGGACTCATCGAACGGGTAAATGACGACTTCGGAGTCCGCTTCTTCCTTGAAGACACGGTTCCGACTGTTCTCGGAGCGGCCCATGATGAAATAGGCGATGGCGGCTTTCGAGGCGTCCTCGGTCTTGCCGATGACAATGCCGCGGCCGACGTATTCGTTACCGGCGATGCGCTCGCCCATGGTTTTTACTTCGTAGATATTCATGCATTCTTCTCCTTTATGATGTCAGCGGAGACCAGTTCCGTGGCCTTCGGGAGAAGGATCCATTCACACTGCTCCATGATTCTGCGCTGCAAGGTTTCCGGGGTATCGTCCGGCAGGACGTCCACGGCTTTCTGGAATATGATCTGTCCCCCGTCCGGGACCTCGTTCGCGTAATGAACGGTGGCGCCCGAGACCTTGACGCCGTACTTTAAGGCTTCCTCGTGGACTTTCAGGCCGTAGTAGCCTTTGCCGCAGAAGCTCGGGATGAGCGCCGGGTGGACATTGATGATACGTTTCGGGTAGTCGTCCGTAAAGTCCTTCGACAGAATGGACAGGTAGCCCGCCAGCACGATGAGGTCGATGTCGTATTCTTTTAAGACCTTCTTCAGTTCGGCTTCATAGGCTTCCTGGCTGCCGCATTCCTTTTTGACGACGGCAACGCCCGGGATGCCGGCGTTCGCGGCGCGGGTCAGCGCGTAGGCGTCCCGCTGGCTGGAAACGACGACTTTGATCTCGCCGCTCGTAATGATGCCGCTGTTCTGGGCGTCAATGAGGGCCTGCAGGTTGGTCCCGCCGCCCGAGACGAAGACCGCGATGTTCGCTTTCAGCATAATTCGATCTTCTCCCCGTCCGCCGATTTGGCGATGTATCCAATGACGTAGGCGTCTTCCCCGTTCGCGTGAAGGACTTTCAGGGCTTTGTCTGCCTGTTCCTTCGGAACGACAACGCTCATGCCGACGCCCATGTTGTAGGTATTGAACATGTCATGCTCGGTAATGCCGCCTCGCTCCTGGAGGAGTTTGAAGATGGGCAGCACCTTGACGGCAGCCTTGTTGACGACCGCTTTGTAACCATCCGGAATGGACCGCGGGATGTTCTCGTAGAAACCGCCGCCGGTAATGTGCGAGATAGCGGAGACGTCCACTTCCTCCAGCAGAGCCAGGATGGGTTTGACATAGATCTTCGTCGGCTCCAGCAGCGCTTCGCCGAGGGATTTGCCTTCGAGCTCGTCGAGCGGGGTCTTGAGATCCGTGTTCTCCACGTCGAAGACTTTGCGGACCAGCGAGAACCCGTTGGAATGCACGCCGCTGGACGGGAGACCGATGACCACATCGCCCTCCTGCATTTTCGTGTTGTCGAGGATCTTGTCCTTGTCGACGACGCCGACGGCAAAGCCGGCGAGGTCATATTCGTCCTCCGGGTAGAAGCCGGGCATTTCGGCGGTCTCTCCGCCGGAGAGCGCGGCGCCGGACTGCACGCAGCCGTCGGCAACGCCTTTGACGATGTCCGCGATGCGCTCCGGAACGTTCTTTCCGCAGGCGATGTAGTCGAGGAACACAAGCGGTTTTGCCCCGACGCATACAATGTCGTTCACGCACATGGCGACACAGTCGATGCCGACGGTGTCGTGTTTGTCCATGAGGAACGCGATCTTCAGTTTGGTCCCGACGCCGTCGGTCCCGGAACACAGCACCGGTTTTTCGATGCCGTCAAGGTCCAGCTCAAAAAGACCGCCGAAGCCGCCGATGCCGGACAGGACTCCGTCCGTCAGGGTGCGGGCCACGTGGGTTTTCATGAGTTCGACCGCCTTGTATCCGGCGGTGATGTCGACGCCGGCTGCCGCGTATGCGTCCGATTTCGAGTTGAGCATAATGGTATGTTCCTCCTTGTAATAGCACAAAAACAGCCCGCGGTTACGAGCTGTATTTGCCTGAAACAGTCTTGTCCTTCTGCAGAACGGTCTCTGCCGAGGACTTCCTGTCATTGTCTAATTTTTCCTGCAGTTCCCTGTCCTCAACGGCGAGGATCTGGCACGCGAGCAGGGCCGCGTTCTTCGCGCCGTTCACCGCAACGGTGGCAACGGGAATGCCCGAGGGCATTTGCACCGTGGACAGCAGCGCGTCCATGCCGTCAAAGTTCGGTCCCTTGCACGGGATACCGATGACCGGCAGGGTCGTGTTCGCCGCGATGGCGCCGGCGAGGTGCGCCGCCATACCGGCCGCGGCGATGATGACGCCGAAGCCGTTGTCACGGGCGCTTCTGGTGAATTCGGCGGCCTCGACCGGCGTACGGTGCGCGGAATACACGTGCACCTCGGTCGGGACGCCAAAACTATGCAGGGTGTCGATTGCTTTCTCCACAATGGGCAGATCGCTGTCGGACCCCATAATGACCGCTACTTTTTTCATGGCAGCCTCCTGTGATGTTTTCGTTGGTCAGACTTCGACGGTCCAGCCCTTCGTGTCTTCGATCTTGCCCCACTGGATGCCGGTGAGGGTATCGTACAGTTTCTGGGTCAGCGGGCCGATGTTGCCGTCGCCGATGTAAGCGACGTCATCTTTCCACTTGAGCTCCTTGACCGGAGAGACAACGGCAGCGGTGCCGCAACCGAAGACTTCCTCAAGCTTGCCCTCTTTGGCCGCCTGCATGATGTCCGCAATGGCGATATGCTCTTCATGGACGGTGTAGCCCCAGTCCTTGCAGAGCTCGATGATGGAACGGCGGGTAACGCCCGGAAGGACCGTGCCTTCACAGGGAGCCGTGTAGATCTCGCCGTCGATCTTGAACATGATGTTCATGGAGCCGACTTCTTCGACATACTTCTTTTCTACGCCGTCCAGCCACAGGACCTGGGCATAGCCGAGTTTCTCGGCCTGGTCGCCGGCCAGAATGGAAGCCGCGTAGTTACCGCCGCACTTGGTGAAACCGGTGAGGCCGGGCGCCGCGCGGATGAACTCATCCTCGACATAGATGCGGACGGGGTTGATGCCTTCGGCATAGTACGCGCCGGAGGGCGAGCAGATGATGCAGAAGGTGTATTTCTTGGACGCGTGGACGCCGAGGGTGACGTCCGTTGCGAACGTGAACGGTCTGAGATAAAGGGAGGCGCCGTCAGAGTGCGGGACCCAGTCACGTTCGACATCGACCAGGGTCTTGACGGCCTGGATGAAGTCTTCCACAGGGATGTTCGGAATGCAGAGACGGTCCGCGGAGTCATTCATGCGGTTCGCGTTGCAGTCCGGGCGGAACAGCTGGATCTTGTTGTCCGCGGTGCGATAAGCCTTCATGCCCTCAAAGATCTCCTGCGCGTAGTGGAACACGACACAGGCGGGGTCCAGCGGGAACGGGGCGTACGGTACGACGCGGGCGTCATGCCAGCCGATGCCGTCATCATATTCCATGACGAACATGTGGTCCGTAAAAATGTTACCGAAGCCGAGTTTGCTTTCGTCGGTCGGTTTGTCTTTCAGCGTTGCCGCTTTTACGATTTTGATATCCAAAATTTTCGCCTCCAGTGAAACTTTCAACATTGCAAAAAGTATATTCTTATATCTACTTAAAGTCAAGATACGCGCGCGCGTGAGAAGGGCTTTTTACCTTTTTTGAAAATCTGCTTTTCACTTCGATAAAACTATGCTAAAATAATTGGGAATAATGTTTCAATATCACGAAAAGTGAGGGAAATGAAATGGGAAAAGTCGGTAAAATCGCGAAGGGTGTTGCCATCACTCTGGTCATCACCATTCTTCTGAGTATCGTTGCCATGGCAGTCATCTGGTTCGCCGGGCTTCGGAAGTACTACAAACCGCCGCAGGAGCTTGCCGCTGTACGGGAGTATTCCCAGTCCGAGCAGCTCATCTCCAAGGACGTTTACGATCAGCTCAACTCCAACCCGGAAACCGCTGAGTACTATGCCCTCGGGGTCAACAAGAACGGCGACGTCGTCTTCCTGAACCCGAAGAAAGCCTGGAAGAAAGCCAAGAAAGAGTATCGGGAAGGCCGCAAAGCCGGAGACCACGCTCTTCACTTGAAACACAGCTCCAAGACGCTTTATATGCCCTACATCGAAGCTGCCAAAACCTGTGACAGCAACGATGAACTGACCGACCTTCAGAAGAAGCGTCTTCATGACTGGGCGAACTTCCTGGAAATCTACAAGAACAGTTTCCCGGAGAACGCGAGACGCTGATTCCACGAAACCACGAAACACCGCTCCGGTCGGATTGACCGGAGCTTTACTTTTGGGAGGAAAACAATATGAAAGAAGGACGCAGACAAAGCTTTCAGCAGAAAAACATCGTCATTCTTGGCGCCGGTTTTTCGGGCATCCTGACCGCGCAGCGGCTGGAGAAAAAGCTGAAGACGCTGAAGAACATCAGCATCACGCTCATCGACAAAAACCCCTACTTCACCATGCGGACGGAGATCCACGCCGCGGCCACGGGACGCGGACCGACGGAAGCCGTCACCTTCGACTTAAACGAAGTGTTCCTGAACTCTCCGAACGTCAGTTTCTTCTGTGACCACATTACGGACATCGACTTTGAAAACAAAGTCGTCAAGGCCGAGGTCAACACCTACAAATACGACTATCTCGTCATCGCGGCGGGTTCCCGTTCGAACTTCTTCGGCGTCAAAGGCGCGGAAGAAAACGCGATTCCCTTCTGGGATTATGATGACGCGGTCGCGCTGAAAGCGCAGATCCGTTCCTGCTTCGAGCAGGCAGCCGCCATGACCGATGAAGAAAAGATGAAAGAACTGCTGACGTTCTGCGTCGTCGGCGCGGGCCTGACCGGTGTCGAACTGGCCGGCGAACTCGCGGAATATATTCCGCTCATGTGCCGGGAATATGTCCTCCCCACCTATGTGACCCGGGTCGTCTGTCTGGACGCCATGGATCGCACGGTCCCGAACCTGCCGAACAAGCTGTCCCGTACCTGCGCGAACATCCTGTCCGAACTCGGCGTGGAACTCATCATGAACGCCAAAGTCTCCGAAGTCACGAAGGACGCGCTCGTCTATGAGAAGGACGGCAAGACCTGCACTATCCCGACCAAAACGGTCGCGTGGAGCGCCGGCATCCAGTCCGCCGCCATTACCCAGAAAGCCACCGAGACCCTCGGCGGACAGAAGGGCCGCATTACGGACATGCCCACGCTGCAGGCCGCGAATGACCCCTCCGTTTTCGTTGTCGGCGACAACATGTGGTACATTCCGGAAGGCAGTGAATCGCCCGTCCCGCAAATGGTCGAGAACACCGAGCAGTCCTCCGTTCTGGCAGCGGACAACATCGCGAACCTCATTACCGGGCACAAGGCGAAGAAGACCTACAAACCCGCCATGCACGGCTGCATGATCAGCCTCGGCGGCAAGAAAGGCGTCGCCTACGCGGGCCTGCCGGACCTCTTCATGATCCAGCTGCCTTCCCTTCCCGCGCAGTTCGCGAAACGCTTCATCAACTGCTACTTCCTCATCCCGGTCTTCGGACTCGGCGCGGCAAAGGACATCGTCAAGCACGAGTTCCTCGCCACCCGTGAAGCGGATAAATAAAGGCAAAAAACAAGACCCTGCGAAACCTCGCAGGGTCTTTTCTTATGCGCTTATTTCAGGCGGCGGAAACCGTCGAGCATCTGCTCGAAGTAGTCGAAGTATTCCGCTTTCGGAACGCCGAAGCCCATCCAGGACAGGTGGTCTTTGGCTTCGATCGGCATGTTGTACCACATACCTTTTTCGATCTCCATGCCCTCTTCCCAGTCGCAGTGCGGCTTGTCGAGCGGAGCGGACTGGCCGACGACCGTGACAAGACCGTCGTTTTCCATGTCTCTTCTGTGGTCATACTGGAACTGCGGAACGGTCTCCAGGTTGAGGCCTCTCCAGTTATTGGTGATGACCGCGGCGATCTTGGCGATGAGGCCGATATGCGGCATATTCTTCGTGCGCTCGCCGTCCGCTTTGTATTCCGTGGCTTTCGCGCGGCGGGCAAAGTGATATGCCTTTTCGTCCATGGTAATGAGGCTGTTCATGAGGAACATGGTCTCGACCTGCATTTCATGACCGATGGAATCGAGGTTCGGGTTTCTGTCATAGCGGCGGATCTTGTCCCAGGCCGCGAAGGGGTTGCGAAGGCCGCTCTTCGTGCGGTGCTTCGGGTCTTCCATGACGCCCCACTGATCCATATTGGCGTCATAGTAATCGTTGAATTTGGAGTTACCGAGCATGGTGACAGCACAGAGAACGATGTCGTCGACAACGATGACGCCGAGGGTGTGCAGCCAGGACGCGAAGTTGGAGCCGTTGTTGACGCCGGACAGCGTCGTGACGGTGTGAAGCCAGTCCGCTTTGCCGCCCTTGAACAGGTCGGACAGTTCGTCCGCCGGAGTGCCTTCGCGCTCGGCAGCGGAGCCTTCCGCCATCAGATGTTCAAACACCAGAACGGTCGGGCCGCCGAAGGAGTGGCCGACGATGTTGATCTTCTCATGGTCGCCGGGCTGACCCCAGTCCTCGATGAGACCTTTTTCATAGGTACGGCCGTAACGGGCATGACCGTATTTCTCGGAATGGACCTTGCCGTAGTCAACGGTGCCGCCATTGATGATGGCCCACAGTTCGCAGCAGCGGTCCCAGGCGCTCTGCCAGCCGGAAGTCGACGGCTGATAGGTCTCGAAGCCTCTCTTGTTCATTTCCTCCACAAGAGAACCGTGGAAACCGCCCAGGTACGGGACATACTTGTAAATACCGTCCTGCTGTCCCCAGCCTACGAAGCCGTGTTCAAAAACAGTCGGATACTTGTTGCAGATGTCCCCGGAGTTTTTACCGAGATTGTTGAAACCGATAGTGCTCATAAAATTCTCCTTTTCATTTCAAATGCATCCCAACATAAAGTTCGGACAAATGTCTTATCTATTTTACCATTTATACGCATACAATTCTACTTGTTTTTACGGTCCGGCGATTCACAACTTCTGGCAAATTTTTCACACCGCCTGTTTCTTCCCCGAAAAGGGCTCTGTGCGATTTGATTAACCGGGTGTCAAAGATTCAGAAGTTTTACACAAGTGAAAGTGTCGGTTTGTTCGCAATTCGTCAAAGTTTTTCCCGGGGCGCCACCAACTTTGACAAGGAAATGCGAATCGCCGATTGTCATAAAAATGGCTATTCTTGTAACCTCTTCTGTTCTTTTGTATGATGGTTTTGTGAAAACTATACACGACCAAACGTGTACGTGATTCCAAGGAGGAAATGACATGGAAAAAACCATCGAACAAAAAGTTGCCGACCTTCGCGAGTTTTATGAAAGCGGCGCGACTCAGAGCTATGAGTTCCGTCTGCAGATGCTCAAGAACCTGCGCAAGTCTCTGAAAAAATATGAGAAAGAGACTTACAAGGCTTATCAGAAGGACTACAACAAGGGAATGCTCGAGACGACCGCTTATGAGTTTGCCGTTGTCTATGCCGAGCTCGACGAGGCGATCCACAGCCTGAAGAAATGGATGGGCGTCAAAAAGAACCGCGCTCCCATCTTCAGCATGCCCGCCCGCGGCGAACGCTACAGAGACCCGTACGGCGTCGTGCTTATCGTCTCCCCCTGGAACTTCCCGCATAACCTGACTTTCGCTCCGCTGATCGGCGCCATCGCCGGCGGCAACTGCGCGGTCTTGAAACCCTCGAACTACACCCCGACTATCGCCCAGGTCATCAAAAAGACCTGCGAAGACGCTTTCCCGGAAAACTACGTCACCGTCGTCCTCGGCGGCCGTGAACAGAACAAGGAACTCTTCGACCAGTACTTCAACATGGGCTTCTTCACCGGCGGCACGACCGTCGCCCGTATCCTGTCCGAGAAGTTCGCGAAACACGTGGCTCCGGTCATTCTGGAACTCGGCGGTAAATCGCCCGTTTACATCGACAAAGAAGTCAACATGAAAGAGTGCGTCGAAACCCTGACCTGGGGTAAATTCGCCAACGGCGGCCAGATCTGCGTCTGTCCCGACTACATGATCGTCCACGAGGACGTCCATGACGAATTCGTCGAAGAACTCATCAAGTGCATCAAGAAGCATCAGCTCGACAAGAGAGGCAAGCTCCGCAAGAACTTCACGCAGCTCGTTTCTGAGAAGCATTATGACAAGGTCCTGAACCTCATCGATGAGGACAAAGTCATTTACCAGCCCTGCAAGCCGGACCGCAAGAACCGCCAGATCGGCCCCGTCGTCATGGACGACACCGACCTTACCTGCAAGTGCATGCAGGAAGAGATCTTCGGGCCCCTCATGCCGATCCACACCGTCAAGTCCAAGGAAGAAGCCGTTAAATACATCTATGACACCGGTCATACCTACAACGGCTCCGACGGCGCCCAGCCGCTTGCCCTGTATGTCTACACCACCAACAAGAAGACCGCTCAGTACATGATCGACCACGTCCAGTCCGGCGGCTGCACCGTCAACGGCACCATCTTCCACTTCCTCGGTGTCCGCTTCAACGGCGTCGGCTTCTCCGGCAACGGCGAAGGCTATCACGGCATCGCTTCCTACCTGGCGTTCACCCACGGCCGTTCCGTCACCCGCTACGACCGCGCGACGCCCGTCCATCGCCTGATCATCTGGGCCGCATGGCAGAGACCGCTGACCGACAAGATCCTGAAGACCGTTCTCCCGATGGTCCCGTTCATCGACCGGATCTGGTATCCGCTGCTCAAGGGCGACACCGACGATAAGAACAGCAAAAACTGATAAACATTTTTCCGAACGCCCCTTTCGGGGCGTTTGGTTTGTCGGAAAATAAACAGGAACGCGATATATGATTTAAACATTCAAAATGGTATAATTAATCTGTTGAACATTTACAAGATTTTGTAAAGAGAAAAAATAGGAGGCTGATTTCTTGTTCAAGATTGTCAAAAAGAGAGATCTCAACCCGACGGTCTGCTTAATGGAAGTCGACGCACCCCTGGTCGCCAAGAAGGCAAAGGCCGGCCAGTTCATCATCCTTCGGATCGATGAGTTCGGTGAGCGCATTCCGCTGACCGTCGCAGACTATGACCGTGAGGCAGGCACCATCACGATCATCTTCCAGAAGGTCGGTAAGACCACCTGGAAACTCGGCGACCTCAACGAAGGCGACTACATCCAGGACTTCGTCGGTCCCCTCGGCATCGCGTCCGAATTCGACGGCATGAAGAAAGTCTGCGTCGTTGGCGGCGGCGTCGGCTGTGCCATCGCCTATCCGCAGGCCAAAGCGCTGCATGAGCTCGGCATCGAATGCGACCTCATCGCGGGCTTCCGTTCCCAGGATCTTGTCATCCTCGAGGACGAGATGAAGGCTGTCTGCGACAATTTCTTCCTTTGCACCGATGACGGTTCCTACGGCGAAAAAGCCCTGGTCACCGACATCCTGAAGCGCAACATCGAAAACGGCGCCGGCTATGACTGTGTCATCGCCATCGGCCCGCTGATCATGATGAAATTCGTCGCTCTTACCACGAAAGAATACGACATCCGCACCATCGTTTCCATGAACCCGGTCATGGTCGACGGCACCGGCATGTGCGGCGGCTGCCGCCTGACGGTCGACGGCGAAGTCAAATTCGCCTGTGTCGACGGCCCCGACTTCGACGGCCACAAGGTCGATTTCGACGAAGCGATGCGCCGGTCCCAGATCTTCAAGGAGAAACAGGACCACGACAGAGATGAATACTGTAATCTTCTGAGAAAGGAGGTCGCGGAATAATGCCGAATATGTCCATGACGAAAGTTCCAATTCCGGAACAGGACCCGAAAGTCCGTGCCAGAAACTTTGAAGAAGTCGCACTCGGCTATACGGCCGAAATGGCACAGGAAGAGGCCACCCGCTGCCTCAACTGCAAACACAGACCCTGCATCAAGGGCTGCCCGGTCAATGTCCAGATCCCGGACTTCATCGCCGCCATCGTCGCCGGTGACTTCCAGCAGGCCAACGACATCATCAAGACCACCTCTGCCCTCCCCGCCGTCTGCGGCCGTGTCTGCCCGCAGGAGACCCAGTGCGAAGAGCTCTGCGTCCGCGGCATCAAGGGCGAACCCGTTGCCATCGGCCGTCTGGAGCGTTTCGCTGCCGACTGGGCCCGTGAGAACGGAAAACCCGAAGAATACAACATCGAGCCCAACGGCCACAAAGTTGCCATCGTCGGTTCCGGCCCCTCCGGCCTCACCTGCGCCGGCGACCTCGCCAAGCTCGGTTATGACGTCACCATTTTCGAAGCGTTCCACGCTCCCGGCGGCGTTCTCCTCTATGGTATCCCGCAGTTCCGTCTCCCGAAGGAGATCGTGGCGAAGGAAGTCGACGGCCTGAAAGCCCTCGGCGTCAAAATCGTCACCAACGCGGTCATCGGCCGTACCGAGACCGTCGACGAACTGTTTGAACAGGGCTTCGAAGCCGTCTTCATCGGCTCCGGCGCCGGCCTTCCCTCCTTCATGAAGATCCCGGGCGAAAGCCTGAACGGCGTCTACTCCGCCAACGAGTACCTGACCCGTGTCAACTTCATGAAAGCTTATCGCGAAGGCTATGACACCCCCATCACCCACGACAGCAAGGTCGCGGTCGTCGGCGGCGGTAACGTTGCCATGGACGCCGCCCGTACGGCCATGCGTCTGGGCGCGGACAAAGTGTACATCGTCTACAGACGTTCCGAAGAGGAACTTCCGGCCCGTGCCGAAGAAGTCCACCACGCCAAAGAAGAAGGCATCGAATTCCTTCTCCTCAACAACCCCGTTGAGATCCTCGGCGATGAAAAGGGCTGGGTCCGCGGCATGAAGTGCATCAAGATGGAACTCGGCGAACCCGACGACTCCGGCCGTCGCCGCCCGGTCCCGATCGAAGGCTCCGAATTCGAGCTGGACGTCGATGCCGTCATCATGTCCATCGGTACTTCCCCGAACCCGCTGATCCGTTCCACCACTCCTGGCCTCGAGACCCAGAAATGGGGCGGCCTCATCGCGGACGAAACCGGCAAGACCTCCCGTGAAGGCGTCTGGGCCGGCGGTGACGCCGTTACCGGCGCTGCCACCGTCATCCTCGCCATGGGCGCCGGCAAGACCGCTGCCGCTGCAATGGATGAATACCTGAAGAACAAATAAGTCTTCCAAATAAGAAAAGCTCCGAGTCACGACTCGGAGCTTTCCTTTTGTTTGAGAGTTTTGCGATAGAAGAAAACCGTTCAGATCGAATGTTTCTATATCAGACGTTTTCCGGGAATTTTACTTCCAGTTCGCATTCGCTGCGTTTCTTCAGTTTGTACGCACCGCTGCGAGCTTTATAATCTGCAATGGCAGCCAGCGTCTTTTCGCCCAGTTCTTCCTTACCCTTAAGCGGTTTACGGTTAAACGGATTCAGACCATAGCTGACATATCTGCGATAAATCAGATAGATATAGATAAGGTCAAAGACCATGCAGATGATTGCGCAGGCGGAGATCATAAGCATAGGACGTCCCATATGCCAGTGAACACCAAGCAGTGCCGGGAAGAACGTTCCAAGGAACTTACAGATACCGATCCAGATGGACGTTCCTTCCACTGTTTCTCTGCTGAACAGATGGATGCAGAACAGGATGGACATGATGGCGTTCATCGCGAAAGCGGTGAAACCGGCACCGATGGGCATAGCAGGCCATTGCGGATTGACGGCCAGAACGACCATGAACATGAGGGCAAAAACCCCCAGGCGGACCGGATAATAGGTCCATTCATACCCTTTGAATCGGGTGGCGTACCACATCTTTGCATACCTCATATCGAGATAGAACATGATCGCATCGATGAAGACCCAGGGAATGATGCCCATACGAGTCAGAGGCTCCGGATACGGGACCAGGAAACAGAACTGGAACTCCCACGAGAAGTTCATGCAAAGGCAGAACCAGGGCATGGCCGGCGCGTGGTCCTTATGTGCAAGAACAACGACGCAGACATAGACCGCGGTCCAGAGCAGCGCGGAACCTGCAACCAGGAAGACCGAATACCAGTCCATATGAAGCAGCAGGTTCTTGAACGTGTCATCCCATTCTTCCCAGCCGGTCATCATTTCGATGTCGCCCCAGTATAACGGGTCGGCGCCGACAGAACGGGCTGCGAACTGGTGGATAAAGTCGAGGATCTTATCCATTCATTTCACTCCTTTTCTCAATTCACATCAGATAAAATCGACTTCCAATTTCATCTTAACGAAAATGAAAAAGTTACAATAATCCCAAAAGTACCCAAAAAGGAGAAATTTACCCATTTGGGTAAATTTGGGTAACAAATTATCCATCACCCCTATCGTATAATGATGTTTGGAGGGAATGATATGAAATACAGCGCTTCCAATCAAATCACAAAAAACGCGATCCTGCAGGCGTTTACCGGACTTATCGCCAAAAAGAAACTCGACGATATCACTATCGGCGAAATCACCGACAGTGTCGGTCTTTCCCGCAAGACCTTCTATTATCATTTCGGCGATATCAATGAACTGATTCTCTGGACCTTCAACCAGCAGATCCAGACGGCTCTGGAGAACAGCGACCAGGCTCAGAATAAGCAGGCCGGTCTCCGCATGTTCCTCCAGGAAGTGGAAAAAAGAAAAAAGTTTTTCGCTTCCATTTTCAATTCCAAATATTCCAAAATCATCCGAAACGGCTTTATGGACATAACTACCTCCAGTGTCGCCAACGTCATGAAAAATGTTCCGAAAGTCGCCGGAGCGAATAACGACGTGCTTTACCATATTTTTGCTATCTCCATCGTTTCAGTCCTGGAGAACTGGGTCTGCGACCGTCTCGCCCTTTCCGTCGATGAAATGATGGAATACATCAACATGTGCATCGCCATTGTCTTTCTCGGCATCGATGACCTGAACAACGGCATCGCCGAGGGCAAATTCGATCTTGCCTCTCTGGAAGAGATGCTGGGGAAACTGGATTACGCGAAGGGCGATTGACCGCTTTTCCGCATAAAATCACCCAGATTTTCTCACTTGGGTAAAATTCCCTCACGTGAGAACGTCTGGGTATTTTTTTGTCGTTTTGTATTTTTTATAGTGAAATTGACCGAAGCCTTCGGGTTGAAATGAGAAAGAAAGGAAATGATCAAATGAGTATTATTGACAACTGGCTCGCGCCGGGCTCCACCGATTATGTCGTCGGTAATTTCATGTACGATCCGTACACCGCACAGGCCACCGGAACGCTGGCCAACATCGTCGCGGTCGGTGGCGGTGTCTGCTGGATGATCTGCTACGCGCTCATCATCTATCGAGCCATCAAAGACAAGAAAGTCATCATGCCGATGTTCGTCCTCGGTTTGAACTTCGCTTGGGAATTCTGCTACGCATTCGTTTATGACTACTGTATCCCCGTGCAGCGTGTCGTCAACGCTCTCTGGTTCCTGCTCGACTGCGGACTGCTCTTCTTCAAGTTCAAATACTGTAAAGAAGACTTCAAAGCCACCTTCCCCGGTGCCAATACGAAATGGGCGCCCTGGTATACCCTCGGCATGCTCGTTGCCGGTTCCATCGTCGTCTACATGTCCTACTATGACTTCGGCGATCCCCAGGGCATTACCTCCGCGTTCATTCAGAACACGTTCATCTCGGCGATGATCCTCTCCCAGTGGTATCGTTCCGGTAAGACCATTGATGGTACCTCCATGGGTGTCGCGCTCTTCAAAGCCTTTGGCACACTTGCCCCCATCGTCCTTGGCGTCTTCTACGTCATCGCAACCGGCGGTCTCGCAGAGCTCGGCAGCACGATGGTCTCTGTTCAGGTCATGTGTGTCACCATCATTCTCTGCGACTGGATCTACATCATTAACCTTTATAAAAGATTCAAGGAACTGGGCCTGAACCCCTGGACCAGAAAACCTCTTTCTCAAAAATAAGCGCTCAAAACAGAAAAAGCTCCGAGTCACGACTCGGAGCTTTTTTCTCTTTGTTTGAGTTTGGAATAGGTAAAGGCGATGATCAGGACACCGACAAATACGAACAGGAAACTCACATACTGATTGCTGGAGAGTCCCCAGAGCATTTTACGCGCGTCTCCGCGGAAAAACTCGATAATGAATCGCCCAAAGCCGTAGAGAGCTAACCACCAGCCGGTCAGAGCCGGCGGTTTCGTCAGCTTCTCCGGGCCGAAGTTCGACAGGAGGAGCAGGATGATGCAGATAAGAAAGTTGCCGGCGGAAGACAGGAGCTGCGTTGGGATGAGCGGTACGCCGTCCGGAGCAATGGCCTCCGGCGGGAACACGACGGAAAACGCGCTGTCGGTCTCTTTTCCGTAACAGCAGCCCGCCATAAAGCAGCCGATGCGGCCAAACCCCTGTGCCAGCGCAATGCCGGGCACGGCAAGGTCTAAGTACGTCAGGATGGGCGCGTCTTTGCGGTTCAATCGCCAGATGCCGACCAGAATACCGACGATCAGGCCGCCGTAGACCGTAAACCCGTCGGACCCAAGCGCTTCTTTCGGGTGCGTGAACAGGAGTTCCATGTTGGAGAGCAGAAACGTCAGCTTCGCCCCGAGCATGCCGGCGATGAGCCCCCACAGGGCAACGTCGAACATGAGGTCATAGTTAAGCCCCCGCCGTTTGGCACGGTACATCGCGAGAAAGATACCGAGCAACGCGCCCAGGCCGATCATAAAGCCATAGCCATACGCCGTAAACGGCCCAATGGTAAACAATACCGGATGCAAAACCAACACCTCCCGTAAAAGATTGGAATCATTATAACATAAATAACAAAAAGAAAAACACCCAGCTTTGCTGAGTGCTTTTCTTTTTGGCGCCCCAAACAGGGCTCGAACCTGTGACACCGCGGTTAACAGCCG
>R19__coassemble_144_pt1 | contig 39232 bp, 32 predicted proteins | sample R19__metabat2_low_PE_020 | metagenome-assembled genome bin R19 | reverse complement strand
GAGTCCTGGCAGTCCGTCAGCAAAGAAATGCCCCTTCTGACTTCCAAACAGAACTGCAAGGGAGACGTCGGCATGCTGTCCTTCTTCCCGAGCCACGGCACGTCCAACCCCATCACGAACGAGCTGGTCGCCGCGGACCACAAGGGCTATGCCTCCTACTATGTCGAACAGCAGAAGGGCGACGGCTATGTCGCGGCCTTCGCGCAGGAAGACACCGGCGATGTATCGCCCAATGAGCCCAACAAGAAAGACGTCACGAAGGCTTTCAACCGCCCGGCAGACGTGGACAAGACCCTCGATGCCATTGAAAACCAGATCATCGACGGCCGCCAGGAAGCGGACGCTGCCCTCTGGCTTCAGAAAGGCGGCAAGGGCGTCACCACCATCAACCTGACCAAGACCGCTCAGACCAACTACTCGGTCGTGGACTTCTCCGACATCAAAGTCGACAAAAAGTACATCGGCGACCATTACATGCCGTACGATGACATCGATAACGCCCATACCACCGAACCCTGCATCGGAGCCGGTATCATCGCCGGTGACGAGGAAGGCGCTCCGGTCGACAACGCCAGAGAAGGCGCGGTCAAGCATACGTTCGTCCAGAACGAAGACGGCACCTGGACCAAGCAGAAAGTCGATTTCAACGAGATCGATCTCTCCGGGCTCGAAAAACTGTTCGACCCGCTCTGGCCCTATGCCATGAAGATCCTGAAATCCGATGAATTCGATGAGGACCAGATGGAAAAGGTCGTCTGCCTTGCCGTCGGCCACCGCGGCTGGGAACTGACCGGCAAACCGCTCATGCAGCCGGAGACTCCGCTGCAGATCTTCCGCATCGGTGAAGTCGCGCTTCTTGCCTGCCCGTTCGAACTGACGACGGAACAGGGTGAACGCACGAAGGAAGTTGTCGGAAAAACGCTCGCGAAAGCCGGCGTCAAACACGTCATCAACGCGACGTACTCCAACGCTTACAGTCAGTACATGGTCACCCGTGAAGAATTCGCGGAGCAGCATTATGAAGCTGCCACCGACCTCTTCGGCCCGTGGTCCGGCGCCGCTCTGACGCAGGAGCTCGACCGCATGGCCCAGGATTCTGTCAAGGGTGTTGCTTCGAAGAGCACCGCGTCTCTGCGCACCTCCGCTCCGGCGGCGCTTCTGTACACTTACGCGGCTGCCGTCCCGACCCCGGCCGATGTCAATGACTCCGGCAAACTGGTCGAAGACGTTCAGGCGACATACAAGATCGGTGACACCGTCACGGCGGTGTTCGAAGCGGCCAATCCGCGCACCATGTCGGACCTGCGCATTGCCGGCAACACGGAACTGGCTCCCGCGAATTATACCTACATGAAGGTCCAGAAACTGGTCAACGGCCAGTGGAAGTGTGTCGCGACCGATAATGACCCGTACACGTACACCCGTTACCACAACCATGTCAGCACCTACCGCATCAACGTCAACTGGCTGACCAAATACGCGAAGAAGGGCACCTATCGTCTGGTCTACTACGGCGTAGCGAAAGACGGTCCGCTCTCCTACCATAAGGTCACCGGCCGTTCGAGCGCGTTCCAGCTCATCTGAGTATCTGATTAAAAACAAAAGCCCCCCGGAAGCGGATGCTTCCGGGGGTCCTTTTTTGTTTTGAGAATCAGTTTCCTTTGTGCAGGACGATCTGACGGATGACGCCTTCAACCATTTGAAGGTCTTCCGGGGACAGCTTGTCCAGCAGATCATTGATGGCGCGATGCCGGACGTAAGAGACGCTGTCGGCGTCCTGTTCTTCCCAACCCATCAGATAACCCGGGGTGACCCCGAGCGCCGCGGCAGCCGCTTCGATCTTCTCGGACGGGATATTGGTGACGATGCCCGTCTCGTATTTGTAAAGCGTCTGTTTGATGACTCCCATTTTCTGTGCAAGATCTGTCTGTGAAATGCCTTCCCGTTTCCGCGTCGTACGGATGCGGTCGCCAACTGTCATTTCGGACATGGTCTACACAACTCCTCTCGCAAATGAATTGATAAATTTATTATAAACGATAGTCTGGCTAATTTGCCATACTTCCTGTCGTGTTTTTGTTTGAAATTTCCAATTTCTTGACAGATGTAAAGAAAATGAACGGCGTTCGGTGCTGTTTTGGCGGAAAATGACCGTTTTGCGGTGGACAATCGGATAAGGTTTCCTTATAATTTTATAGAAATCAACTTCATCCCCACTTAACGGAGGAACGACACTTATGATCCAGGATTCCATTATTTCCCTGATGAACAAACAGGACCTGTCCTTTGAGGAAGCCGAACAGGTCGTGGACGAGATCCTGAGCGGACGCTCGACCGACATCCAGATCGGCGCGTTTCTGGCGGCGCTGGCCCTGAAAGGCGCCACCATCGAGGAGTTCGCCGGCGCCACAAAAGGCATGCGCAATCACTGTGACAAATTCCTGGACGATGAAGACGTCCTGGAAATCGTCGGCACAGGCGGCGACAAGTCGAATACGTTCAATGTCTCCACGGCTGCTGCGATCGTCCTTGCGGCCGCCGGCGTCAAAGTCGCGAAACACGGCAACCGCGCTGCGACCAGCAACTGCGGAACGGCCGATGTCCTGGAAGCGCTCGGCGTGAAGCTTGCCATCCCTCCGGAGCGCAATAAATTGGTTCTGGAACAGACGAATTTCTGCTTCCTGTTCGCACAGAACTATCACCTGGTCACCCGGTATCTGGCACCTGTCCGGCGCCAGCTCCCGCTGGACACGGCCTTTGATATCCTGCGTCCGGCGATCGACTATGCCGGTTCCTCCATGCAGCTCATCGGCGTCACGGACGAACGGTTCGTGGAGCCGCTGGCCCGGGTCCTGACCCGGCTGGGGTCCAAACGCTGCATGATCGTCTATTCGGAAGACTGTCTCGATGAGATCTCCTGCGGCGGAAAGACCATCGTCTGTGAGTCCATTGACGGAAAGTTCCGGACGTATACACTTTCTCCGAAACAGATCGGGATGGAGCCCAACACGAAGGAAGACCTGGCCGGCGGCGCGCCGAAAGTCAACGCGGCCATCCTGAATGAGGTCTTTGCCGGAGAAAAGGGGCCGAGGCGCAACGCGGTCGTTTTCAGCGCCGCACTGGCCCTGCATCTGGTTCAGGACATTTCCATGGAAGAAGGCGTACGCATCGCCGAGGAGATCCTCGATACCGGAAAAGCGGCCGAGGTCCTGAAAGAAGTCGTGGACCTGACGGTGGAAATATAAGACGTTTGACGAGCGGGCAGCGAAACAGTTTCACTGCCCGCGATTTTACATCGAGAAAAGAGGAATGAAGGTGGCAGCCAATACTGCTGTACAAAAACGGGCGGAGATGAACCCGGTCCGAAAATATACGATCAAATTCCTGATGATCACGCTCGGCATCCTGATCGACGCGGTCGCCCTGGAACTGTTCCTGGTCCCGAACTCCGTTCTGGACGGAGGCCTGACCGGTATTTCCCTGATGATCCAGTACAGGACCGGCTGGTCGCTGGGTCTGATCGTGACCGCGTTCAACATTCCGTTCGTCATCCTGGGTCTGAAACAGATCGGGAAGAAGTTCGCTGTGGCCTATGCTTATGCGCTGGTCGTTTTTACGATCTTTACCCAGATGCTGCACCACTACGGCGCGGTGACGGAAAACGAACTGCTTTCGGTCGCCTTCGGCGGCTTCCTGCTGGGCGCCGGTGTCGGTCTGGTGCTGCGCGGCGGCGCCTGCATCGACGGCACGGAACTGGTCGCCCTTATGATCTCCCGGAAAAGCCATATTTCGACCGGCACGGTCATCCTGGTCTTCAACCTGATCATCTTTACGATTGCCGGTTTCCTGTTCGGGGTCGACCGCTCGCTGCTGTCCCTGCTGACTTATTACATCGCCTCCCGCATCATCGACAAAGTGGAGGAAGGCCTTGATACGGCGAAACAGGTCATCGTGATCACGGACGACGCGGAGCCCATGGCTGAGGAGATCTACAAACGAATGGGCCGGACCGTGACGATCCAGAATGCCCGGGGACTTGTCAGCGGCAAGAAAGACATGATGTATGTCGTCATCACCCGTCTGGAGCTGCCGGAACTCCGGGAGATCGTGAACGAATACGACGGCAGCGCGTTTATTACCATTTCCGACGTCAACGAGATCATCGGCCGCCATGTGCAGAAAGTCGATGAGGAAGTCATCGAAGAACTGGAGGGGGAATAATGTCCCTGGAAACCATCAAGGCGGTGGAGGATCTCTCCCTGAACGCCTGGCCGTCTCATCAGATGCAGGTCTACGACGGATGGATCCTTCGTTTCTCGCATTTCTATACCCACCGTACGAACTGTGTGGAGATCATCGGGCCGTCCGAACTGTCGCTGCGGGAGAAAGTCGATTATTGCGAGGAGGTCTACCGGAAATGGGGGACGCCCGCCATTTTCAAGATCAGCCCGCTGACGCCGTCCGCGCTGGAACTCCTGCTGGATGAGCGCGGCTATCATATCGAGCATGAAGTGGACAATATGGTCCTGCCGGACCTGTCCGGCATTGCTCCAGCGGAGGAACCGTTCCTGCCGCTGACCGTCGGTGAACGGGTCGACGGCGAATGGCTCGAGGGCCTTTTTGCCCTTAAGGACATGACGAATGAAGTGCATAAGGCGATCGTTCCCTCCATGTACGCGGCCATTCCGAAAGATGAGATCACGGTCAAGGCAATCGACGGGAACGGGCACATCGCCGCTACCGGGCTCGGCATCCTGGACCGGGGCTATGTCGGCATTTATGCCATCCATGTCAGGGAAGACTGCCGCCGGAAGGGTCTTGCCGAAGCCATCGTCCGCACACTCCTGCGGAAGGGACACGAGCAGGGAGCCGGAAAAGCCTACCTGCAGGTCGTCTCTGATAACGAGGCGGCAAAGCGTCTGTATGAGAAGCTGGGCTTCCAAACCGAGTATTCCTGCCATTTCCGGGTGCAGTAAAATCATAGATATTGTGGACTTGCTATTGATTTCTGACTATATATACTGTTATTATTAATTAGATAAGGGTCGGAGTCTGATTTGACTCCGTCTCAAATGGGCGTTATGAGAAAGGAGCTCTGAACGTGGAACAGAGCAGACAGTCGAACCACATCAGCACGGACGCTGCTATCAGTCAGAAACGCGCGGCGCAGAAAAAAGCGGCCGCTCGCAAAAGCAAAAATCGTGTCAAGAAAAAGGCGTCCGGCACAAAAACGAAACAGAAGGCTGCGGCGAAAAAGCCGGCGGCAAAATCCGCTGCTTCCGGAACCCGTTCGCGTTCGGGGCAGAAGAACGCAAAACAAAAACAGCAGAACGCAAAACGGAACGCGCAGCTGCAGAATACCCGCGCAAACGGCGCAAAAAAGCAGCAGGTCTCCAAAAAGCGGAAAAAGAAATATAAAATCAACTACCGCAGACTCATTACGTCCATCGTATGTCTGCTTCTGATCATCCTTCTTTTATTCCTCCTCATCCATGCTATCGCGCACAAGGGAAGCAAGAAGGGCTGGTACAACGTATACGTTTCTCCGTCGACGAGCGACTGCCGGATCGGCGTCGTGACCAAGCTCTCCGATGAGGGGGTCCCGGAAGCGGTCGACCTGGCGGAAGAAGTCAAGGAAGGCATCTTCGCCATCCCCATCCAGTGCGGCGGTACCTCCACGGTTATTGTTGCCGATAAGGATTACAGCTTCAATAAAGTCAATCCGTATGACAGGAACTATTATCTTGCCTCTGTTCAGGCCGAGTACTCCTCTGACGCCGCCAAGCAGGCGGAATTCGAAGACAAGTACCAGCCGTCCATCGTCGAAGTGGAAGACAAGAACATTTCGTCCTCCAGCCTGCAGGATCTGCCGACCATCAAACTGTACAGCAACAAGGGCGGTTCCAGCGAAGTAGGCGAGGCCGCGGTCGGCTCCGCACAGCCGTCTATCCCGGTCAAGAAACTCGACTATGTTGGTAAGAAGAAACCGGCAGCGCCGGAGAAGACCGACGAGACCGCGACCTTCACATTCTCCGCGTCGGGTGACAACCTCATCCACCAGAAGATCTACCAGCAGGCCTCCACACGGGCCAACGGTTCGGGTTACGACTTCAATTACGCCTATGAGAGCGTTTCCAGCTATTATCAGCAGCACGATCTCAACTGGATCAACCAGGAATCGCTTCTTTCCAACAAGCTCGGCCCGGCCAGCTATCCGCTGTTCTCCACGCCCGGTGAAAACGGTCAGGCACTGTACAACCTTTTGAACATGCGCGTCTTCAACGTCGCGAACAACCATATTTATGACCAGGGTGCCACCGGCATCGAGGCCACCACGGAATTCTACGAGAACGATATGCCGGACGACGTCCTGTATACCGGTCTCTGGGACAAGAAAGATCTCGATGACATCCCGGTCTATACCTGCAAGGGACGGTCCATCGCCTTCCTGTCCTACACCTACGGGACGAACGGTATCTCCACGCCGGAGTCCTCCGACAAGCGGGTCATTTACACCAGCGAGACGGATATCATCAAGAAGCAGGTCGCGAATGCTAACAAACTGGCGGACATCGTTGTGGTCGGCTGCCACTGGGGCACCGAAGACAGCCATGTCATTACCGCGGACCAGAAGAAGCTGGCACAGGATCTGGCTGACTGGGGCGCTGACCTCATAATCGGCACCCATCCGCATGTGGTGCAGAACGCGGAGTGGATCAATGCCGAAGACGGCAGAAAAGTCTTCTGCGCGTACTCCCTCGGCAACTTCATCTCCACGCAGGCTCTGGCCGATCAGATCGTCGGACTGGTCTTTGACTGCACCATCGATACCGTCATCACTCCGGAAGGTAACGTGACCGTCGAGATCAAAGATCCGAAACTCATCCCGACCGTTACCGTCTACGGCGCGGACTACTCCAACGTCCATGTGGTCTGGTACAAAGACTTCACCGAGACCGACGCCATGAACCACGGTGTCAAGGTCTCTAACTCCAACTTCTCGTACCTCTGGGTCGCCAACATGCTCAAACAGTACGTGAATACGGATTATCTGGAACTGCCGGACTCCGAGGCGGGCAACGCTCTGAACGGCGAACTGAGTGATCCGGAATCGGAGACGTCTTCGACGTCCTCCACCTCCGGTACGGCTTCGTCTTCGAGCAGCACTTCTGCTTCCTCAACGACTGCTTCGACCACGGTATTCTCCCGTACGACCACAGCCGCTCCGACCACGACGGCCGCTCCGACTACGACGGCAGCGCCCACCACGGCCGCGCCCGCTGCGACGGTCGGGGAAGGTCGCATTACGAACGGTCCGGTCGGTCTGGCCGCAGCCGGCAACTGAATCAAAGATACACAATCAAAAAACGCCACCCGGACGGGTGGCGTTTTTGGTGTTGTTTTAATCGAGTTCGTGGATGAACAGTCCGGAGAGGAGCTTCGGTTCGAACCAGGTGGACTTCGGAGGCATGAGTTCTCCGGCGTCGGCGATGGCCATGAGCTGGTCCAGTGTGGTCGGATACATCGCGAATGCAATGTCCATGTCGGAGTTCGCGCGGCGTTCCAGCTCTTTTAAGCCGCGGATGCCGCCGATGAAGGCGATGCGGTCGTTCGTACGCGGGTCCGCGATCTCCAGTACGGGGTCGATGAGGTTGTTCTGCAGGACGGAGACGTCCAGGGAAGCGACCGGGTCTTTTTTGTCAAAGGTGTCTTCCCGGGCGATGAGCTTGTACCACTTGCGGTCATAGTACATACCGATGGTCCAGGGTTCTTCCGGCCGGTAAGGTGCTGTCCCGGCTTCTTCCATATAAAAATTGATGCCGATTTTCGCGAACAGTTCGGTTTTGCCCAATTCTTCCGGCGTCTTCGCGACGCGGTTGTAGTCCATAATGGCAAGGTCGGAAGAGGGGAAGGCGATGGCCAGGAAGTAGTTGAACTCTTCCGTGCCGTCATAGTCCGGGTGCTCTGCACGCTTGTTTTCGCCCACCCGGTAGGCGGAAGCGCAGCGGTGGTGTCCGTCGGCGATGTACAGGGCCGGGACATCCTCAAAACAGCGGGAGAGAGAGGAATTGACCGCTTCGTCGGAAATGACCCAGCAGCGGGTCTCCACTCCGTCATCGGTCGTGAATTCGTAGACCGGGGCGGAAGCCGCTTTGACGCCGTGCACCAGTTCCGTGATCTCCGGCTTTTCCCGGTAGGTCAGGAAAATGGGACCGGTATTCGCGTTGCAGGCCGTCACGTGTTTGATGCGGTCGACTTCTTTGGCGGGAAGGGTGTTCTCATGCCGTTTGATGACGGAATTCTTGTAGTCATCGATGGATGCGCAGCCGACGAGCCCGGTCTGGGTGCGGCCGTTCCAGGTCTGTTCCATAATATAGAAGCACGCGGTGTCGTCCTGCTCGTAGACGCCGTCCGCTTTCATGTGGCGCAGTTTGGTGGCAGCCTGCTTATAAACGGCGTCATCGTAATGATACATGTTGCGCGGCAGGTCGATCTCGGCCTTGTCGACGTGCAGGAAGGAATACGGGTTCCCTTTGACGAGCGCTCTTGCCTCGTCTGCGTTCATGACGTCATAGGGCAGAGCGGCAACGCGGGAGGCGTATTCCGGCGTGGGCCGGACCGCGCGGAACGGGCGAAAAATGGACATGATGGACACTTCCCCTTTCAAAATCACGGAGATTTTATCATACTGTTATGGGCTTTTCAATGACGGTTTTTCTGAACGTTTTACTAAAACGGTCAAAACCGGTCACAAAAAGCGTTATTTTTAGAACAATCGCCAATGTACGCGGTGGTATTTGGGCAATAATGAACGAACTTTATTGAAAACGGTCAAAAGTGATTGATAAATACAGGTCATATCTTTTATAATATGACTATAGGAAGAGGTGAGAGGAATGGCCATGCTGACACAGCAGCGGCACGAGGAGATCCTACGGCTCCTTCAGGAGAACGGGTCCGTATCGGTCAACGAACTGACGGAGCGGCTCGAGACGTCCGAGAGCACCATCCGCCGGGATCTTCTGGCACTGGACCGGATGGGAAAACTCCACCGGGTCCATGGCGGCGCCACCCGTACCGAGCGCCAGTTCCTGCTCAGTGAAGACAACATCGAGGAAAAGATCGCCAAAAACATCGACGAAAAACGGCGGATCGCCGCCTACGCGGCCGAACAGATCCAGCCAGGCGATTTTATTTATCTGGACGCCGGTACCACAACGCTTCTGGTCATTGATTATCTGACCATTGACCCGTCCGAGGTCACCTTCGTGACGAACGGTATCATGCACGGACGCGAACTGTCCCGGAGAGGCTACCGGGTCTATCTGCTCGGCGGGGAACTGAAGGCAACGACCGAGGCCATCGTTGGCATCGCGGCCGCCCAGAACCTCATGAATTACAACTTTTCCAAAGCGTTCCTCGGAACGAACGGAATCTCGTCCAAATTCGGCTACAGCACTGCCGATACCGACGAAGCGTTCCTGAAAACGGCAGCGGTCGACCGGAGCTTCGTCTCCTATGTTCTGGCCGATTCCAGCAAATTCGGAAAAGTTTCCACCGTCACATTCGGAACTCTCAACAGTTCCGCCATCATAACCGATGACCTTCCCGACCAGCGGTACCTCGAACAAACCGTGGTCAAGGTGGTCGGGGAATAAAAAGGGGGTTTTTCTCTATGGTTTACACCGTAACCCTGAACCCGGCGCTCGACTATGTCATGCGCTGCGACTATGTCGGCTCAGAGGACATCAACCGCGCCAAAACCGCGGAAGTCCTGCTCGGCGGTAAGGGCATCAATGTCTCGGTCGTGCTCTCCCGGCTCGGCATTCCGACCAAAGCCATCGCGCTTGCGGCGGGCTTCACCGGCCATGAGCTGGAACGGCTCGTACAGGAAGAGGGCGTCGAGACCGAGTTCGTCTACCTGAAAGAGGGGACGACACGCATCAATGTCAAACTGTTCGCGCAGGAGCAGTTCGATGTCAACGCACCCGGTCCGGAGGTCTCGGACGAAGATATCGATGCGCTGTTTGCCGTGCTCGACAAGCTGCAGGAGGGCGATGTGCTGGTTCTGGCCGGCGCGGTCCCGGGCAGCTGTCCGGAAGACATCTATGAGCGCATCCTGAAACGCCTGCAGGGCAGAGGCATCAAGTTTGTCGTCGACACGACCGGCGACGGACTCATGAAAGTCCTGCCGTACAAACCGTTCCTGATCAAACCGAACCATCATGAGATCTCGGAACTGTTCCACGATGATGTCAAGAAGACCGACGTCGACCTGATCGTGAAATACGCGAAGGAACTCCAGAAGATGGGCGCGATCAACGTGCTCGTCTCCCGCGGCGGAGCGGGAGCCACTCTGGTCGATGAGACCGGCGCCGTCAATTCCGAAGGCGTGGCACCCGGAGACGCCATCAACAATGTCGGCTGCGGCGACTCCATGGTCGCAGGCTTTGTGGCCGGCTATGAAACGCAGCAGGATTACGCCTATGCGTTGAAACTCGGTTCTGCCGCCGGCAGCGCGTCCGCATTCAACGACGGACTGGCTCCCGGAGAACAGATCTGGGACGTTTATCACACAGTCTTTGAAGAGTAATCTGATATAAAGAGAGGTATTGCTTATGAGAATCCAGGACCTGTTGAAGGTCGATGCCATCAAACTCGGTGTCAGCGTGGAAAACAAGGAAGCTGCCATCGACGAGCTGGTCGCCCTTCACGACAAAGTCGGGAACCTCGCGGATAAAGCCGGCTATAAAGCCGCCATTCTGAAGAGGGAATCCGAGAGCACGACCGCCATTGGCGAAGGACTTGCTGTCCCGCATGCCAAGACGGCCGCTGCCAAACAGCCCGGTCTTGCCGCCATCACCGTCCCGGACGGCGTCGACTATGACGCGCCCGACGGAGCGCCGGCCAACCTGCTGTTCATGATCGCGGCACCGGAAGGTGCCGGTGACGCTCACCTTGAGATCCTGTCCCGCCTGATGGTCATGCTGATGGACTTCGATTTCGGCTCCCGGCTGCGTGCTGCTGAGACGCCGGAGGAATTCCTGAACATCATCAATGAACAGGAAGCCGCCAAATATCCGGAAGAGGAACCGGCGGAAGAAGCCCCGAAGAAAAAAGTGACTGCCGTTGCGGCAGGATCCGCAGCCGCCGGAGCAGCCGCCGCTGCCACTGCTGCCTATAAGGTTCTTGCGGTCACTGCCTGCCCGACCGGCATTGCCCACACCTATATGGCAGCCGAAGCGCTCGAGCAGAAGGGTCAGGAAATGGGCATCCCGATCAAAGTCGAAACCAACGGCTCCGGCGGCGCCAAGAACGTCCTGACGGCAGAAGAGATCGCCGCGGCGGACGGTATCATCATCGCGGCCGACAAGAATGTCGAAATGGCCCGCTTCGACGGCAAGCCGCTTGTCAAAGTCCCCGTCGCGGACGGCATCCACAAACCCGAAGAACTCATCAACAAAGCCATCAGCGGCGAAGCTCCCGTCTATAAAGCGGAAGCCGGCGCTTCGACCACGGAAGAAGCAGTCGATGAAGAGAGCACCTGGAGAAAGGTTTACAAGCACCTCATGAACGGTGTTTCCCACATGCTCCCGTTCGTCGTCGGCGGCGGTATCCTCATCGCCCTGTCGTTCCTGTGCGACACCATTTACTGCGCGCAGAACGGCCTTGCCTACGGTTCGGACTTCGGTGGCATGACCGCTGTCTCCAGCTGGTTCAACGCCATTGGTAATGCCGCGTTCGGCTTCATGCTTCCGGTCCTTGCCGGTTTCATCGCCATGTCCATTGCGGACCGTCCCGGCCTTGCCGTCGGTTTTGTCGGCGGTTATCTCGCGAAGATCGGCGCCACCTGGGCCGCCCCCGGCGGTCAGGATGTCTCCGCCGGTTTCCTCGGCGCGCTCCTTGCCGGTTTCGTCGCGGGCTGGATCGTCAACCAGTTGAAGAAACTGACCTCGAACTTCCCGGCATCCCTCGACGGCATCCGCCCGATGCTCATCTATCCGCTGATCGGCGCGGCCCTCATGGCGGTCGTCATGTGCACGATCGACCCGGTCATGATCGCCATCAACAGCGGCATCTCCACCTTCCTGAACTTCCTGTACGCGAAGAACCTCATCGTTCTCCTCGGTCTCCTGCTCGGCCTCATGATGGCTACCGACATGGGCGGCCCGATCAACAAGGCGGCTTACCTGTTTGGTGTCGGCATGCTGTCCCTCGGCACGGACGCCGGTTACCTGATGATGGCCTGCGTCATGATCGGCGGTATGGTTCCTCCGATCGCCATTGCCATGGCCTGCCAGTTCTTCCCGCAGAAATTCACGAAACAGGAACGCTCCACGGTCGCGACAAACTATGTCATGGGTCTGTCCTTCATTACGGAAGGCGCCATCCCGTTTGCTGCCTCTGACCCGGTCCATGTCATTCCTGCCATGATGGTCGGCTCCGGTGTTGCCGGCGCGCTGTCCGCTCTCTTCAAGTGCACCCTGATGGCGCCCCACGGCGGTATCTTCGTCTTTGCCACGGTCGGCAGATGGTATTTCTACCTGCTCGCCCTCGCGGCAGGCGCCCTTGCCGGTATGGCAATGCTCGGCCTTCTGAAGAAAGACATCGTTTCCAAAGAAGAAGTCGACGCGGAAAAAGCGGCTCTGAAGGCGGAAAAAGCGGCCGCCAAAGCCGAAAAAGCAGCTGCCAAAGCGAAAGAAGCGTAAAAAATTTTTTCAATAAAAAAGGAGAAATGCACTATGGTATCGAAAGCGACAAAAGTCATCAATAAAGAAGGCTTCCACATGCGTCCCGCGAACGCGTTCATTCAGGAGATGAACAAGTTCCAGAGTGATGTCACCATCATCTTCAACGGCAAAGAAGTCAACGCGAAGAGCATCATGAACATCATGGCCGCCTGCATCAAGTTCGGGTCCGAGATCGAAGTCCAGGCGAACGGCCCCGATGAAGAAGCAGCCCTCGCGAAGGCCATCGAACTCATCGACAACAAGCTGGGCGATCCGGAATAAACCAGGAGGTGTACCATGCTGAAAGGTACCGGCGTTTCCGAAGGATACGGAATCGGAAACGCAGTCATCATTGAAGACGTCAGCCTCGACTACAGCGGGGTCCGGTTCACGGACCCCGACACCGAGAAAGCGCGTCTTACTGCCGCCATTGAGGAGGTCATCCGGAAGACGGAACAGATCGCCGAAGAACTCAAAGAGTCTGCCGGCGAAAAAGAAGCAGAGATCATGCTCGGCCACATCGGCCTCATCAACGACCCGTTCATGAAGTCCCAGATGGAAGAGAAGATCGACGCGGGCTCGGTCGCGGAAGCGGCTGCCGATGAGACCTGCCAGTTCTTCGAGATGATGTTCGCGAATTCCGGAGACACGCTGATGGAACAGCGCGCCTCTGACATTGCCGACATCAAGACGGACCTTCTGAGCACATTGCTCGGCGTCCAGTCGGTCGACATCAGCGCCGTCCCGAAGGGCAGCATCCTCATCGCGAAGGATTTCACGCCCTCCATGACGGGACGCATCAAAAAGGAAAACGTGGAAGGCATCGTCGCCGAAGTCGGCGGAGTGACCTCCCACAGTGCTATCCTTGCCCGGGCGATGGGTATTCCCGCGGTCCTGTCGGTCGCGGATGCCGTGAGCGGCGCCATCGCGGACGGTCAACCCATGATCCTGGACGGCTCTGCCGGCAAACTGATCCTGGACCCGTCGGAAGAGGAAAAAGCGGCTTATGAAGAAAAGAAAGCGGTCTATCTTTCGGAGCTGGAGGAACTGAAGAAGTTCGCCTCTGTTCCGACCGTGACGAAAAACGGTGTGGCCCGCGGCGTCTACGGCAATATCGGAAAGCCGGAAGACGCACAGATGGTCGTCCAGAACGGCGGCGAGGGCATCGGTCTCTTCCGCACGGAGTTCCTTTTCATGGACCGTGATCAGGAACCCACCGAAGAAGAACAGTTCGAAGCTTACTCCACCGTCGCGAAAACGATGCGCGACCGGGAAGTCATCATCCGGACCCTCGATATCGGCGGCGACAAGGAGATCCCCTTCCTGCCGCTACAGAAAGAGGATAACCCCTTTATGGGCTACCGGGCGATCCGTTTCTGCCTGGACAACAAAGACCTTTATAAACGCCAGATCCGCGCGATCCTGCGCGCTTCCGAGTTCGGCAATGTGAAAATCATGCTCCCGCTCGTCACCTGCATGGAAGAGGTGACCGAAGCCAAGGCCTTCATCGCCGAATGTGCGGAGGAGCTCCGGGCAGAGGGGAAAGACATCAAGGACGTCCCCGTCGGCATCATGGTGGAGACCCCGTCGGCCGCCATCATCTCCGATCAGCTTGCGGAAGAAGTTGCCTTCTTCTCGATCGGCACGAACGATCTGACCGGATATACGATGTGTGCAGACCGCGGGAACCAGAAAGTGGCCCACCTGTATGACTGCATGTATCCGTCCGTACTGCGCGCCATTGAAATGACGATCAAAAACGCGAAAGCAGCCGGGATCCCGGTCGGTATGTGCGGCGAAGCTGCCGCCGATCCGCGCCTCATCCCGAAACTGCTTGAGTGGGGACTCGATGAGTTCTCCGTGACACCGTCTTCCATTCTGAAGACGCGCAAGATCATTTCGGAACACGACGCGTAATAAGACAAAAAAGAGACCTCCGCACATTCTGCGGAGGTCTTTTTGTTTCTCTGTAAAAAAATATACAGAGGGGGACAATGAAAAAACTGGGAACTTTAGCTAAATCGTGCATTTCCTTTTTGTGGAATGTGCTCTATAATAGTTGCAAAATGACGAAGGGAGTCTCCACATGGCAGAACGACGGATCCAATTCGATGATTTCGACCTGATCTCGGGGTTGTTTGGCAGTTTTGACAGCAACATCCGGATCCTGGAAGAGGAATACGGGGTGACCGCCGTGAACCGGGGAGGCGAGCTCAAACTGACCGGGACGGACGAGGCTAAACTCGATGCCGCTGCCCGCGCCGTGGAAGGTATGCTGGTCCTTCTGAAAAAAGGGGAGCAGCTGAACGAGCAGAACATCCATTACGTCATTTCCATGGTCAATGAAGGCTCGGACAAAAAACTGTCCAAACTGATGGCGGACTGCATCGTCATCACGGCCCGCGGCAAGCCGGTCAAGGCAAAAACGCTGGGCCAGGAGGCATACGTCGAAGCCATCCGCGACAACACGGTCGTGTTCGGAATCGGTCCCGCCGGTACCGGGAAGACCTACCTTGCCGTCGCCATGGCGGTCAAAGCCTTCAAAGCCAAAGAAGTCAATCGCATCATTTTGACGAGACCTGCCGTGGAAGCGGGGGAAAGCCTCGGCTTCCTTCCGGGCGATCTGCAGCAAAAAGTCGACCCGTACCTGCGCCCGCTTTATGACGCCCTGTTCGACATGCTCGGCGCCGAAAGTTTCCAGAAACAGCTGGAGCGCGGCAGCATCGAAGTGGCGCCGCTGGCCTACATGCGCGGCCGGACCCTCGACGACAGCTTTATCATCCTCGACGAAGCCCAGAACACGACGTCGGAACAGATGAAGATGTTCCTGACCCGCCTCGGCTCCAACTCCAAGGCGGTCGTCACGGGCGACGTGACGCAGATCGACCTGCCGGGCGGCAAGAAGTCCGGCCTCAAGGAAGTCACAAAGATCCTGAAGGGTATCGACGGCATTGAGACCGTCTACTTCAATGACAAGGATGTCGTCCGCCACCACCTGGTGCAGGAGATCGTCAAAGCCTACGATAAATACGCCGAAAAACAGGCGAAGGATTCCGCAAAGAAAGGAAAGGCCTCATGGCAAGCAAAGTAAAAGTCGTCATCAGTAACGATCAGAAGACTGTCAAAGTCCCGAAAGGTCTCCGTCTGCTCATCCGCCGCTGCTGCACCGCAGTCCTGGTCATGGAAGAGTTCAAGGACAATGCTGAAGTTTCCGTGAAAATCGTGGACAATGCCCAGATCCGCGAACTGAACGCAAAATACCGCAACATTGATAAGGAGACCGACGTCCTGTCGTTCCCGCTCGGTGTCGACGGCGTGTACGATATCAATCTCTCCACCGGAGAAGCCCAGCTCGGAGACATCGTCCTCTCGCTGGAAAAGGCGATGGAACAGGCCAAACGCTACGGCCATTCCCTCGAGCGGGAAGTCGGTTACCTGACCGTCCATTCCATGCTCCACCTGCTCGGGTATGACCACGAGAACGGGGGCCTTGAAATGGTCCGCATGAGAGAGAAGGAAGAGAAAGCGCTGACCGAACTCGGCCTTCGCCGGGACGGCAACTATTACATGGAGGATGAGGGCTGAAGCCCGGCACGCGATTCGCTTATGGAAACCAAAACTGCTTTTGTCGCCATCGTCGGCTGCCCGAACGTCGGGAAATCCTCGCTGCTCAACCGCATGCTCGGCCAGAAGGTGGCCATCGTTTCGGCCAAGCCCCAGACGACCCGCACCCGCATCATGGGTGTTCTGACAGACGCGGAGACCCAGCTCGTCTTCACCGACACGCCCGGTTATCACCGTCCGAAGAACAAACTCGGTGAGAAGATGGTCAAGGCGGTCATCGACGGCATCGACGGCGTCGACGCGGCCCTGCTGGTCGTGGAACCGGAGAAGTACGATGACAACGTTCTGCGTCCCGCGGAAGAAGAACTGCTGAAGAAAATCAAGCGGGAAGGCATCCCGTGCGTTCTTGCCATCAATAAAGTAGACACAGTCGCCGAAAAAGAACAGCTCGCCGTGCGCATCGCCGAACTGTCCAAGGTCCATGACTTTACTGCCATTGTCCCGACCTGTGCCGTCAAGGGGGAAGGGGTCGACGAACTCATCGCCGAACTGAAAGCCCTTGGACAGGAGTCCCCGCACTTTTTCCCGGATGACGCGCTGACGGACCAGCCTGAGCGGGTCATCGCCGCGGAGATCATCCGCGAGAAAATGCTCCGCCTGCTGGACCGCGAAGTGCCCCACGGCATCGCTGTCTCCATCGAGAAGATGCACGAGCGGGAAGACGGCTCAGGGATCGTGGACATCGACGCCACCATCTACTGCGAGAAGGAGAGCCACAAAGGCATCGTCATCGGCAAGAAGGGCGCCATGCTGAAGAAGATCTCCACCTATGCCCGCGAGGACATGGAAAAGTTCTTCGACTGCCACATCAACCTGCAGTGCTGGGTCAAAGTCAAGGAAGGCTGGCGGGACCGCGAAGGCCTCATCCACAACTTCGGCCTCGATTAAAACAGAAGAAACAAAGCCTGCCGCAGACGGTTTGTCTTCGACAGGCTTTTTATATATAATTATAAAGATAGGGTTTTATCATTACAGAAATTTGCGTGGAAAAAGTTCCGCGAGTAAGAATGGAGCTTTCGGAGCGGCGCCGAGAGGCGCTATTGATTCCCCCGTCCCACGCGCAGAACGCGACCTTCGCAACGAGCGGAAGCTTTTTCAGCAAATTTCTCAAACCATATTTATTCCATTCGAGTCAGAAGGGGAGGTGAGCCGTTTGAACATCGAGACCGACGGTCTGGTCATCAAGGAACAGAAGATCGGGGAACAGGACCGGCTCATCACCGTGCTGACCTCAAAATACGGGCTCATCCGGGCATTTGTCCGCCGGGCAAATGCGGTAAAGTCCAATATGCTGGCGACGACCCAGCTGCTCAGCTATTCGGACTTTGTGTTCTACAAGGGGAAGAGTTCGTACTCCGTGAACAGCGCCACCCCGAAGGCGTCCTTCTTCAAACTCAACGAAGACATAGAGGCGATGAGCGTCGCGTTCTACCTCGCCGAACTCTTCGGCGAACTGGCGCCGGAGAACGACAATGCCGAGCAGCTGCTCAAACTGCTTCTGAATTCTCTCTACCTGATGGCGGAGAAGAAACGGAGCCCGGAGCAGGTCAAGGCGACTGCGGAACTGCGGGCCCTGTCGAATGCCGGCTACATGCCGAACCTGGTTGCCTGTGAACACTGCGGGACCTATGAGACGGACCCCATGTACTTCAACCCCGCGTCCGGACAGCTCCTCTGCAAAGACTGCGGCGGACCCGCGGACGGCATGCAGCTGTCCCTGCCGGCTGTGACCGCCATGCGCTTCATCTGCTACAGCGAAGAGAAAAAGGTCTTCAACTTCACGGCCTCCGAGACGACCATGCTCGAACTCTCGCAGGCGGCCGAACAGTTCGCCCTGCAGCAGACCGGCCGCACCTACCGGACACTGGACTTTTTGAAAACTATCCCGAAAGGATAAGATATGACGACCAACAAACACTATCTGGCGCTGGACTATGACAAGGTCCTGGACATCCTGGAAAGCTTTGTCGCAAGCCCCGACGCGAAGGAGATGGCGCTGTCCCTGCAGCCGGCCGACAACCTCAAAGAGGCGGAACGGCTCCTGCAGGAGACGCTGGACGCCCATATGCTGCTCGCGAAATACGGCGGGCCCTCCTTCGGCGGCCTTATCAACGTCAACAACAAAATGTATATCGCCGCTACGGGCGGGGTCCTCTCCATGGGCGAACTGCTGTCCGTGGGGTCGACGCTGCGCGCCATCCGGGGCCTGTCGGACTGGTACTCCTCCTGCGAGGGGGTAGACACCTCTCTGTCGTCGTACTTCTATTCCATGACCCCGCAGAAGTACCTGGAGGACCGCATTTTCACGTCTATCCTGTCGGAGGACCGTATGGCGGACAACGCCTCGTCGGAACTCAAGGACATCCGCCGGAACCTGCGGAACCAGGAGATGAAGATCCGTAATCAGCTGGACCATATCATCCATTCCTCCCACTATTCGACCGTGTTGCAGGACGCCATCGTCACGATGCGCAACGGCCGCTACGTCGTGCCCGTCAAGCGGGAGCACAAGGGAGACATCGCCGGCATCGTCCAGGACACCTCGGACTCCGGCGCTACGGTATTCATCGAACCCATGTCGGTCGTCGAAGCCAACAACGAGATCCGTGTCCTGCTCGGCAAGGAGCGGGAAGAGATCGAGAAGATCCTCGCGGACCTGTCGGAACAGGCGGGGGCGATCTATAACGAGACCAAACTCAGCTATGAGAGCGGTATTTACTTAGACCTCGTCTTCGCGAAGGCCCAGATGGCCTATTCCATGAAGGCGGCCGCGCCGAAACTGAACGATACCGGCATCGTCGACCTCATCTCCGCCCGGCATCCGCTGATCGACCCGCGGAAGGTCGTGAAGACCGATATCCGCCTCGGCGAAGAGTTCGATACGCTGGTCATTACCGGTCCGAACACCGGCGGTAAAACAGTGTCTATCAAGACCCTGGGCCTCATGTCCCTCATGGCGGCCACCGGTTTCATGCTCCCGGTCAACGACCAGAGCAAAATGTGCATATTCGAGCATGTCTACGCCGACATCGGCGATGAGCAGTCCATTGAACAGTCCCTGTCGACATTCTCGTCCCACATGACGAACATCGTCGACATCCTGAAGAACGCCGATGAGAAGTCCCTCGTCCTCATTGACGAACTCGGCGCGGGCACGGACCCGGTCGAGGGTGCGGCCCTGGCTATGGCCATCATCGAGCAGCTGCACCGTCAGGGCGCGAAACTGGCGGCCACCACGCACTACGCGGAACTGAAGGCTTACGCGCTGCAGACACCGCGGGTCGCGAACGCCGCCTGTGAGTTCGACGTCAATACCCTGTCGCCGACCTACCGGCTGATCATCGGCGCGCCGGGCCGCTCCAACGCCTTTGCCATCTCCGAACGCCTCGGGGTCCCGGCCGACGTCGTCGACCGTGCCAGGGAACTCGTTTCCGAAGAGAACTCCCGGTTTGAGGAAGTCGTCGAGACCCTCGAACAGAGCCGCGCCGCTCTGGAAACGGAGCGGGAAGAGGCAAGCCGTATGACGCGGGAGGCCCGTGAAGCGCGAGAGCAGGCGGAAGAAGTCAAAAACTCCGTCGAGGCCATGCGGGAAGCGGAACTCGACAAAGCCCGTGCCGAAGCCGAGAAGATCCTCGACAAGGCCCGCAGAGAGGCCGCCTTTTTCATGGATGACCTCGAGAAATTGAAAAAAGAGCGCAAAAAAGCGGCCGACCTGTCGCAGGTGTCGGCCGACGCGAAGCGGACCATCCGCCGCCATGAAGACGCGCTGTATGATATTACAAGACCCATCGCCGCGGAAGAAGCGGATGACGATTATGAACTGCCGCGGGACCTCGTGGTGGGGGACAGCGTCCTCGTCAGGGACCTCGGGCCCGCCATGGTCTCGGAACTGCCGAAGAACGGCAAGGTCGAAGTGACCGCCGGTCTTATCAAGACCCGGGTGGACCTCTCCCGTGTCCGCCTCGATGACCAGAAGCGGGCGCAGAAGGCACTGAAGTCCGAAGACAAAATGAATCGCCGCCGGCAGAACCGCCAGGCGACGGACAACGCCTTTGAGCGCAAAGCCAATGCGAAGGTCGAAACGAGTGTGGACCTCCGGGGCATGACCCAGGAAGAGGCCATCATGACGCTGGACCGCTTCTTAGACCTGCAGCTTCGCTACGGTGTGGACTCCTTTACGGTCATCCACGGCAAGGGCACCGGCGCCCTGAAGAAGGCCGTCAAGCGGTACCTCGACAAGAACAACCGTGTCAAATCTCACCGCCTCGGCGCCTACGGCGAAGGAGAGGATGGCGTGACCATCGTCACATTGAAATAACAAATAAACCTGCCTTCTTATGTGGGCAGGTTTTTCTTATATGATTCATTAACGAAAATTATAAAATCGGCAAGAAAAGAACGATATATAAGGGTAAATAATCGAATTAACACAAAATGTAGGATACTGACTTGACAATGTTATAATTTCGGGCTACAATTTTTCAGAAAAGGAGTGTTGTTGCTATGTCAGTATTTGGAGATCGTTTGATGGCCATAATGGTTGAAAAAGGATTAACACAAAAGGAACTCGCTCAAAACGCAAATGTGACAGAATCGGCGATGTCCTATTATGTAAAGGGTCAACGGACTCCGAGCGGAGATGTTTTACTTCGTATCGCAAAAGCTTTGGATGTATCAACAGACTATTTATTAGGAAATGAATCAAAATCGTCAAATATCGATAGTGAAAAACTTCAATATCTCCAACGTAATCTGGGGAAACTGGATGAGGAACAATTACAAAAGGCAGAGCGCATTCTGAAAACTGTGTTCGACGAAATTTGGGACGATGAGGATGATGAATAAGGATGGATAAACCGCACTTCTCAGAAGTTTATTCGAAAGCAAACGAAATACTTGTTTCAACTTCTGTGATCAATTCATTTCCTTATTCGGTGAAGGATTTGGTCAAAGAACAAATAGATGTTCGATTCAAAACATTTGCGAAAGCCAGGCAGCATGGATTAGATATGGAGGCCTTCGGCAGCGAATCGGCAATCGTAATGAAATATCACGGAAAGACTGTCATTTTTTATGATGAAACGAAACCGGAAACCCATAACAGGTTTTCTATTCTTCACGAGGCTGGCCATGTTATCAATAATCATGATTTTGATGTTGTAAACCGCGAACGATACGACCGCTATGAGATAGAGACCAACTATTTTGCCTCTCAACTATTGATGCCAGAACAACTCCTTCGATATATGCAAACAAGAGGAGTTGCCATAACGGTTCCTTTTCTTATGGAGAATTTTGGAGTCTCAAAAACGGCAGCTCAGAAGAGGATCGACAATCTCGCAAAAACCAATGCAGAGTGGCGTTCGCGTAAAGAAAAAGAATTCGATGATATCATTTTAGAGCGATATCGACCACTAATCGAACATCTTTGTCCCCATTGCAATTATGCATATGATTTTGAAGACGAATATGATAACCAAAGAAGGAGAGACGGTTGGTTCTCCTATCGATAGTATTTGCATTAAAGGTGGTGGTGTCCCTTGAGGGTTTTAAAAAAGAAAAACGTCCTGTAAATTGTTGGCGCAATTTGCAAGACATTTTCCTTCGGATGCGAACATCCTATAGTTTGTTCTTTAATTATGTCACATCCGAGGGAAAAAAGCAATTGACGATTGATCAAAAGAATTTTTCCTTTGGAGGTATAATTTATGTCAAAAATCAATTGCACCCGAACAGGGTGCAAAGATGTTTTTCACGCATTTTTGGTAGAGCATGCCAACTATGACGGGGCTATCGAAATCCCTATCATAAAACCGGACGATGCAATTCCAAACAGGTTGATCTCTTTCTCAAAAGCGATGAAATCTGAGGATTATAATCAATGGGTTCATTTTTATGAAGATGACACTGGTTTCGAACGTGTTTGGAATCGTCCCAGACAGTATCTGGATAAACTCAGTAAATTCAATGGTGTGATTACACCGGACTTTAGTTTATATCGAGACATGCCGTTGGTCATGCAGGCGTGGAACACATATAGAGGAAAAGCATTGGGTGCCTGGTGGCAGGATAATGGACTTCATGTTCTTCCCAACGTCCGTTCTGGTGATAAAAGGAGTTTTTCGTTCTGTTGCAATGGCGTGCCAAGACAAGGAACGATTTGTGTTGGTTCACATGGCTGTTTGAAAATCAAAAAGGAGAGAGAGTTCTTTCAAAAAGGGCTGGCTGAAATAGTACGTCAGACTTGTCCCAAGAGAATTGTCGTTTATGGCGCTGCACCGGCAGATGTTTTTGATGTTTATCGCGAAAACGGAATCGAGATTCTTCAATTTGAAAGTGAATTTGGAATAAGCCGAAAGGCGGTGGATGACTGATGGGAACAGGTCTTCACGGCGGGTTTGGCAATACTTCCGGAAGCGGTACTTCGAATGTAGATGCAAACGTAGCTTCAATGTCTTCGATTTATCCGATTACAGAGTCGGGCTATTTTGGGGAACGGGGTAAAAATGAGCGTGTGATCAAGACAGCGGACCCGGAGGCTACTTCTTTTGACTTTTATAGCAGAATTGGCCGAGGAGGCAAGGTGGAGCCATTGGCGAATGGTAAAGGGACGCGAACCACTTTGGATGATGGTACCATTATTGTTCATAGATTGATTACCAAAACACCAGATAGTCCCGCAGTAAGCATCAAAGTAATACAATCCAATCGAATCAAATCTCAAAAAATCCACTTTATAAAAGAAGGTGAATAAAGAAATGGTAAAAGTACAGTTCTCCGAGGAAATGCTCCATATGCTTATGGAACTGAAGGGAAAGATGCTCATCTCGTTTGAATGCGAGAATGATGAACGCTTCTCTCGCTCATATGGTAATCTCAGAATCAACCTGTCTGAGTACGCGATTGAGTTGACAAATGAGGAAAACGAACGGCCATTTTTCGATCAAACGGAAGAGATAACGGGTTTTTCCTGCAAAAGGGTTGAACCTTCGACAAAGTTTCAGTTAATGGTTAACACTGAGACTAAGGTTGTTCCGGTTGAAGAAACAATCAAATCAGTAGAAATCGTAACGGACGTAATCAGTGTTAACCATGGAGTATATGAAATAGTCTTTGATGAGGCTCTTATTATTCAGACTGAGAGTAAGACGATCATGTTTTCCAGAGATACCTGGTTTTCAGAAGTAATCACTATTTCAGAACATGGAGATTATGATTCTGTTTATCCGATTTCTTCAGTGATGGAAGATTGGAACGATTTTGGTGAAGCAGAGGTCGAAGTCTTTCGGTCAAGAAAAACTCTGTGATGGTCAACACAAAAAAGGCTGTGTCGAAACGGAAAAACCGTTTGGGCACAGCTTTTATTTACATATTTCCTTTGATGAGGTCTTTTGTGATGCCGAAGAATTCGCGAAACATGTTGCTCGGGAGGCAGGCTCTTGGTAGTGTCGGCTGCAATGCCTTCTGCATTCATCAGGCACTGCTTTTTGGCGATGTGCCCGCCGCGGAATGCGTGGAAGTTGTTCGCAACGATGCCGACGGTGTCATCCGGGCTGTCCATGAGTTCCATGCTGTTGCGGATGATCTCGACGGTGTTGGTGGCTTTGGGCTCTTGTATGATCCGGGCGCGAACGATGCCTTGCGTCTCCAGGTACATCGCCATATCTTCCGCTTCGGTGTAGGGCTCGTTGTATCCCTGTCCATTCCCGGTACTTTTCCCCAGAGTCCGAAGCCGGCGGCCACGGCAAGGGCATCGGCGTCCTGAAGAAGGCTGTCAAGCGGTACCTCGACAAGAACAACCGCGTCAAGTCCCACCGCCTCGGCGCCTACGGCGAAGGAGAGGACGGCGTGACGATCGTCAATTTGAAATGAGAGAACCCCATTAGCAACACCACGTCGGCGGATTTTGAAGAATAAGAAAAAACCGCCGACAAGATACCCCGTTTTGAGTATGAAAAAGGAGCTTTCGCAGCCCCAAACTTTTGTTATGATCAAGAAAGTCGGCGGATTTGAAGAGATACTTCAATTTCCGCCGACTTGTTGCTTTTTCATTGTCTCTTGATCGATCAAAGAGGTTTGGTCCTAGCCCCCAAGAGGGTGTTTCTTTGGTTGAACGATGCACCATTTTTGGAGCCCCATTCAACTATTACATTTTGTGGGCAAAGATCAAGTGATATGCTATATATCGTTTGGTCATTTTTGCACCTCTTTCAGAAGTCATTATAACATGATATGACAGTTCGTGCCTACGGTCTTTTCCTGATAGTCCGTTTCACCGGACACCATATAAATGTTGGCGTACTGTTTTTCCGTCAATCGCAGCAATCGTACCGCTCCTGTCTTCGGAGCGAATTCGTCGATCCTTCGATAGTGCTTCTCAGCCGCTTTGCGATTTGGAACGACTCTCATAAACACTTCCGGCGCGATCCGCAAGTAGCCATCTTTGACGAGAAACTTGCGCAAGTTCGTATATTCTGTCTTCGTGCCCCATTTGTCCGTTGGGCTCAGGATGACGAGCAACCTCATTCGGTGATCCCCTCCAAACTTTCTACCGGTAAAATAACGGGAAGCGCCAGTTCTTCTCCGGAATGGTCCAGAATGATCCGCTTCAGGCTTTCGCACATGTTATCAATCGCCGTCAGGACATTTATTTTGACTCCACCGACCATGCAGGCGTTGTGCAGAACATGTGCCAGTTCTCGCCGCTCCGTTTTGGTCAGACGGACGTTCGAGCCAATATTGTCATGTGCGACGAGGTCGACCATCGGACGATACGGTTCAATCAAATCGTCTGCCAGGTTGAAAGCATTCAGCTGGCTGTCGTGGTGGATGCCGAAGGTGGGGTGGAAGCCGACCGACACTAGGCTCCGGGCAATCGCACTTCGAACGACGGCATACCCATAATTCAAGCGGCTATTGACGGGGTCTTCCGTACGGCGATTCAGCCCTTCGTGGAAGAATGAAAAATATTCTTTTGCGGCAAGCGCTTCCATGTGGTCTATGTTATGCGGTTCCAGGCTGTCTACATAATGAGCAACGGCTTCCGCACCCTCCAGGCCCATGATCGACAAGGCTCTGGACTGGTTGCAGATTTTTTGCCGGATGATCTGTTCCCATAGTTTGTGATATGTGTCTGGAGGCGTTGCTACCTGCGCATGCATGAGTTTCGACTGTCGGGCATGACCGTCAAAGGGGAGGACGATCGCTGTTGGCAAGTATTTCTCATCTAATGTCATAATGGCGACTTTGTTTTGCGAAAGAATCGACAGATCCATTGTGGAGAGCCGAATGTTGGCCCCGTGAACCATAATATGTGAAAGGTCCTCGATAGGGATGGACACTTCTCCTTCTTCATTTGTGATAATAAGTTGTGCGTTTTTGATATGAACTTCAGCAGCATTGCTGATTTCCAATGTTCGAAATCCCATGGGATATCATCTCCGTTATCATAAATAATAATTCGAAAAAACTCCCGACTTCCAAGCCGGGAGTTTTCGTCTGTCAGGGTCTTTTGCGATTACCATTTGATCAGGAACTTCAGTTCATACGGCTTGTCGCCGGGGTACTTGTGCTCCTTCGCCATTCCCGGGCCGCAGGCTCCGGTGCCGATGCCCATGTGGAAGGCGTTGATGGTCACATAAGTGCCGGTGCGCATTTCGTCTTTCCGGTGCTTCATGCCGGCCAGCGCCTTGTCCGAGTAGGGCTTGATGTTCAGCTCAAAGGGCTTTTCGACCGCTTCGAACGTGACCGTATTTTTGCCGTCGGTGACCGAAGCTTCCGTGCAGTCGCAGCGGTTGCCGCTTTCCTGCGGCTTCAGGTTCGGTTCCGTCATGTCGGTCACTTTGCAGGTGACGGTGTCGATGGGGAACTGGTCCTTCATGTCGATGTAACTCTCGCCGGTGCGGCCGGTGTAGGTGACGTCATCGAAGGAAGCGTCGAGCAGGAAGACTTTACCGAAACGGGGCAGATCGCCGAAACCGGACAGGCGATGGACCCGGCTCGTGACCAGGATGCCGTCCGCGGTGCCTTCGTAGGTGTCCGTGACTTCATACTTCGCGATGCGGTTCTTCACTTCGCTGACGACGATGTAGCCGGTTCCGGTCTTATCACAGGACACGACTTTGTCCGTCTGGCCGTAGTACGGCGGCATGAGACTGTAGATGCCGAAGATGGAGTCGTTGTCCGTGGCGGCCCGGTAGAGCAGCGTCGGCTCATAGGCCGAGCGCAGGGTCTTGCCGTTCGGGAAGGTCAGCGTGAAGACGCCGTCTTCTACGGAAGCGCCTTCCGGGAACACAGTCGTCTTGGGAGCCTTTGCGGCTTCCTGCGTCAGCACGATGGATTCGTCCGACAGGACCCGGCCGGTGGTTCTCTCTTTGACCGTGACCCGGGCGATCTGCCGGCCGCCGACCTTCTTGCCGAGCGGCAGTGTGATGTAACGTTTTTCCAGCGGTTCCGCGATGACCGGGACAGACACTTCGGTACCGTCGTTCCAGACGACGGCTACATCAAATGCGGCGCCGTCAGTAAAACCGGTCGTGTTGAACAGCTCGAAGACATTGCCCTGCAGATAGGTCAGCCTTACGGGGCGGTAGATGTGCTTGATGATCTTCGCGCCGACGGAAGGGGTACGGTCCGGATAGAACATGCCGTCGCAGCAGAAGTTGCCGTCGTGTTCCCACTCGCCGTGGTCACCGCCGTAGGTGTAACTGCCGTCCTCATGCAGGACCGCGTGATCCACCATTTCCCAGACGCATCCGCCGCAGAGGTTATCGTACTTGTAGATGGCTTCCCAGTAGGCTTCCGTGTTGCCGGGGCCGACGCCCATGGCGTGGGCGTATTCGCACATGAAGTACGGGCGGTCATTCATGGGTTCCTGTTTGCAGCGGTGTTCACCGATGTCATAGAGCTTGGAGACCGCCGGATACATGTCGGAGCCGACATCGTAGGCGATGCGCTTGCAGTGGACGGCGCTCTCATAGTGGACCGGAAGGTCGGACTTCGTCTTCAGCCAGTCGTACATGGCATCCGTGTTATGGTAGCCGCCGGCTTCATTGCCGAGGGACCACATGACGATGGATGTGTTCGAGTGGACTTTGTCCCGTTCATAGAGGCGCTCGATGCGCTCCATGTACCGCGGCTGCCACTTCGGGTCATGGGAGATGGCATTGTAGTCGCCGGGCGCCTTGAGATTCATGACGGAGGTGCCGTGAGTCTCGAGGTCGTTTTCGTCGACGATGTAAAGCCCTAACTCATCCGCCAGTTCCAGCAGAAGCGGATCCGGGGGATAGTGGGACGTGCGGACCGTGTCGATGTTGAACTCCTTGCAAAGGAGCAGATCCTTCTCGATTTCGTCCGGGGTCAGCGTATAGCCGTTCGTGGACGAGGTGTCGTGATGGTTCACACCCTTGAATTTGATCTTCTGCCCGTTGACGAGGAACACATCGCCTTTGATCTCCACGGTCTTGAACCCGATGCGTTCTTTGACGCAGGCGGTGGCTGTCTCATAATACATGTTATAGAGGACCGGTGCTTCCGCGTTCCACTCCGTGACGTGGAGGCTTTCGAATGTGGCACAGGCTTTACCGCCTTCTGCTTTCACGGTCTTCGTCTCTTTCAGCCCGTTTCCTTCCAGCGTGAAGGTGACGTCGGTGTCCTCATAGACGTCGGCGGTCATGGTCAGGGAATAGGTGTCGCCTGTCTTCTTTGTGCGCGCGTCGATGTCCGCAATGTCGGTGGGCTCGGATACCCGCAGGAGCACATCGCGGAAAATACCGTTGTTACGGAACATGTCCTGGTCTTCGAGATACGTGCCGTTGCACCAGCGGTGCACGACGCAGAGCAGTTCGTTTTCTCCTTCGACGAGCAGGTCCGAGAGGTCGAACTCGGCAGTGTTGTGCGCGCCTTCGGAGTAACCGACGAACTTCCCGTTGCAGTAGAGGTCCAGACAGCTCGCGACGCCGAGGAAGCTGATAACATGATTTTTCGAAGCGTCCTCAATGGTAATGGTTTTGCGGTAGACGCCGACGAAGTTGTATTCCTCTCCGGGGTCCTTATACCGCAGGGACAGTTTCTGATCGACCCCGAGGCCGGAGAACACACGCCCGACTTTTTCCGTCGTCGGGATGTTCGGCGGGTCAAAGGGGAACTGATACCGGATGTTCACGTAGAACGGGTGATAGTAACCCCGGAACTGCCAGCAGGAGGGCACGTCGATGGTATCGAAAGAGACCGTGTCGGTGTCGAGAAGGTTCGGCAGTTCCACCGGCTTTTCATAGAATTTGAAGTCCCAGTCGCCATTCAGGCACAGGACCTTTGGGGAGCTGTATCGTTTTTCTTTCGGCGCGACCTTGTCCGCGGCCTTCCGGTCCGGGTAGGGAATAAAGTAACTCCTTGCCGGGAGCTTGTTCACGGAAATGGTGTCAAAGTCGCAGTAATTTGTCGTGTTCAGTGAGTACTTCATGGAGCGTCCTCCCATTTTTCATTTCAAACATTATTTTACTATGAAAGGCTTTGCTTGACCAGTTCCATTCGAAGGGAGACGGCGCAGGCAGGCGAAGGAAATTTTTTGCTTGACTTTTGAGCGCCTGTTTCGTTATAATACGCTTCGAATTGAGCAGCAAGCAAAACGCGTAAGTCCGGATTCTTCCGGTGCTTACGCGTTTCTATTTTTTGTAAAGGAGTATCTTTATTTTGAGCAAACAGGAACGTAAGCAACTCATGGGCAGCATTTTGTCGCTGTCCCTTCTCACCGTCATGGCCGGCGCGGCGGTCGCACCCGCCCTCGGCGTCATCAAAGACGCCTTCCCGAACGCCTCGCAGCTGCAGATCCAGCTGATCATCTCCATGCCGGCCCTCTTTATTTTTCTGACGAACCTCTTCTTCTCGCGGCTGTCGGCACGTTTCGGCTCGAAGACCCTGGTCCTGGCCGGTCTTACGCTGTATGTCGTCGGCGGTGTCGCGGCGGGACTCTTCTCGAACATCGCCCTGCTGCTTTGCATGCGCGCACTCGTCGGTGTCGGCGTCGGTATCCTCATGCCGCTGTCGACCGGGCTTCTGGCGTACTATTATCCGCCGGAAATGCAGTCGAAACTGTCCGGTTATTCCTCGGCGATGAACCAGATCGGCGGCGTCATCGCAACGCTCCTGGCAGGCGTCCTTGCGAACGTTTCCTGGCGCGCCAGCTTCCTCGTCTATCTGATGGGCCTCCTGTCCTTCTTCCTGTGCCTGTTCTTCCTCCCGAACGTTCGGATCGGGTCGGAGAATAGCACGCAGAAAGACACTGCAGAGAAAGGTGGTTTCACAGCTAACCTGAAACTCTACTATAAATACGTTCTGGCAATGTTCCTTCTCATGTCCTGCTTCTTCCTGTATCCGGCGAACTACGCCCTGGAGACAGCACAGTTTGACGGCATGATCCCACAGAACCTGGTTGCGCCCATTATGGCTTTCGCGGACGTGGTAGCGGCCCTCGGCGGCTTCCTGTTCTTCCGGATCATGAAGACTCTCGGCAAACAGACCCGTGTCGTTCCGCCGCTCCTGTTCCTGGCGGGCTTCCTCAGCCTCTATTTCGGCGGCTGGGCCGGCACGCTCCTCGGGTCCGCACTCGTTGGGTTTGCCAACGGCGCCGGCGTCCCCTTCATCATCTCCCAGGGGTCTATGAAGGCCGGGAAGACGGCGGCGGTCACGGTCATGCCGCTGATCTCTGCGGCTATGTACCTGTCGCAGTTCGCGTCGCCCTTCCTTCTGTCTCTGACCGATCCGCTGCTCGGCGGCCTGCGCCACCCCGCGTGGCTCTTCGGTATGGTGCTTTCCGTGCTGCTCCTGGGCGTCACGACCAGCATCCATGTCCGGCTCCCGGAAAAGAAAGAAACACCCGTAAAACAGCGGAAAACAGACACGCAGGTCCTTGCGGGGGACAGCATTTGACGAAGATACGGATCGCCTTCCAGCGGTCCGTTTTTGTTTTCCCGAATTGCGGGAGGAAAGGTCTTTTGTTATCATAGAAAGTAGATTTGGAAAAGAGGGTCTGCCATGAACATTCGCCGAGCAACCGAAAAAGACATCCCGAAGGTCCTCGACCTTCTGCAGCAGGTGCTGAAAGTCCATTCGGACCTTCGGCCGGACCTTTTCATCGAAGGGACGACCAAATACACGGCGGAGGAACTCGCTGAAATGTTCCGGGACGACACCCGTCCGGTCTATGTCGGCGTCGATGTGAACGATGAAGTCCTCGGCTACGCGTTCTGTGTCGTCAACGAGCCGGTCCCTTCGAACAACCTGCACCCGCACCGTTCCATCTACATCGACGACATCTGTGTGGACGCGGAAGCCCGCGGACAGCATGTGGCAACGCAACTCTTTGAATACGTGAAGGAAGAGGCCAGACGCCTCGGCTGCTATCACATCACCCTCAATGTCTGGGCCGGTAACGACGCTGCGCAGCACTTCTATGAAGTGATGGGGATGACCCCGAAGAAGACCGAAATGGAGTATATTCTGGAGGACTGACATGACCTATTACATGCCGACCAAAGTTTATGAGGAACCCGGATGTGTGCGGAAGCACGCGGAGGAGCTCTGCGCGCTCGGCACCAGAGCGATGCTGGTCACCGGCCGGCATTCCGCCAAAGCCTGCGGCGCACAGGATGACGTGGCCGTAGCACTCGAATCCTGCGGGGTCCCTTATGTGGTCTTTGATGAGATCGAAGAAAACCCCTCCATCGAGACGGTCATGAAGGCGCGGGACGCCGCTGTGGAAGCTGGCGCCGACTTCTTCATCGGCATTGGCGGCGGCTCTCCGATGGACGCCGCGAAAGCCATCTCTCTCATGGCATACCACAAAGACGAAGAAGCAGATTACCTCTATGCCGGTGATAAGACGGCGGCGTGGTACCCGGTGGTTTGCGTCCCGACGACCTGCGGCTCCGGCTCCGAAGTGACCGGCGTCTCGGTCCTGACCATTCATAAGAAAAAGACGAAGGGGAGCATTCCCTATAAGATTTTCCCGGAACTTGCGTTGGTGGACGGCACGTACCTGAACGCGCTGCCGGCTTCCGTTCTTTACAATACGGCGATGGACGCGTTCTGCCACCTCTGTGAGAGTTATATCAATTCCAACGCGACCGATTACAGCCGCATGTGCGCGCTGGCGGGGCTTGCGGTCTGGAGCCGTTCCAAAGAGTTCCTTCTCGGGAAGGAAGACCGGACGGCCGAGACGACCGGGAACCTCATGCGCGCGTCCACCTTTGCGGGCATGGCGATCGCCCAGACCGGCACATCGCTCCCGCATGGCCTGAGCTACGGCCTGACCTATGCTCTTGGCGTGCCCCACGGCAAAGCCTGCGGGCTGTTCCAGGCGGGCTATCTGCGGGAAGCGGACCCGGCAGACGCGGAAGCGGTCCTGGTGACAGCCGGCTTTGCCTCTGTGGCAGAACTGGAGGATTTTGTCTGCGCGACCTGCGGCATGGCGGAAGCGACCGATGAAGTCTTGGAAACGGTCGTGCAACAGCTGCTGTCGAACCCGGCCAAACTGAAAAACGCCCCGTTCCCGGTCGACGAAGCCGTGCTTCGTCGGATCGTGTCGGGTGTAAACGCATAAGGAGACATACTTTGAGTATCGAATCTGACTTCTTCCGGCGGATGGAGCCTCGCTTTGAGACACTGGAACCCTACGGGTTTCGGAGTGTAGGTGATACGTACGTCTATGCGACGGAATTCCAGAACGGCGCCTTCCGGGCGGAAGTGACGGTGAACGAAGACGAGGTCTCCGGCAAAGTCATCGACACGGACACCGGGGAAGAGTACATGCCCATGCGCAGCCCGACGGCCATCGGCGCCTTCGTCGGACAGGTGCGGGAAGATTATGCCATGGTCCTCGGAGACATCGCGGAGCACTGTTTCCGGCCGCTGCCCTTTGCCTCGGACCAGGCGAACCGCGTCGCGCGGAAAGTCCGCAGGAAGTATGGGGACGATGTGGAATACACCTTCCCGCGCTACCCGGACAACGGCGTGTTCCGGGACGGACCATCGCAAAAATGGTACGGCATCGTCATGCCGGTCTCGAAGGCCCGGCTCGAACGCCTGAGCGCGGAGAAATTTGCGAAAGACCGGGGCGAAAAACTGCCGCCGGAGCCGAAGAGCAAGCGCTCGAACGCACCGCAGGACAAGGACGCCCACCCGGAAGACGAGATCGAAGTGCTGAACGTCAAACTGGACCCGGTGAAGATCCCGCTCCTGGAAAAAGCGGACGGTTTTTACCCCTGTTATCATATGAACCGGAACCACTGGATCACGGTGGCGCTGGACGAACGGGTCCCGGATGAGTATATTATGGAATTAGTGGAAGAGAGCCACACGCTGTCCATAGCCAGACCGAGGGGGAAGTCCTCCCGGAGGGTGGACGGACAGCCGATGGGATGGTTCGTTCCCGCCAACCCGAAACTGTTCGACATTGAGGCGGCATTCGAAGCCGACGATGAGATCTACTGGAAACAGGGCGGCAAATTCGAACCCGGCGACTATGCGTACATGTATGTCGGCGCACCGGTGTCGGCCATCCTGTACAAGTGTCTCGTGACGGAAACAGACTGCGGGTCTTACGTGAACCACAAGGGGAAGACCTGCACCATGATGAAGATCCGGAAACTGGAACAGTATGACCCGAAGCAGTACCCCTGGTCTCAAATCAAGGAGACCGGACTCGGCACCGCACAGGGCACGAAATACATCACCCCGAAGCTGAAAGCGCTTCTCGAGAAAAAAGGAGGAAAATGAAATGGCAGACAATCTTCAAACTGCTGAAAAACAGACCATTGGTCAGAAACTGGCCAACCTGTCGGGACCGCTACTGACCCTCTGGCAGTTGGTGAAGTTCATCGGCGTCGGCGGGCTCGGCGGTATCATCCAGGCCGTCCTGCAGTACATTTTCCCGATCTTCTTTGACGGCATGACGTCCACGCTGCCGGACTGGCTGGACTTCCTGTACCGGGAAGACACCCTGTTTGACACCGATACCGCGGCCGGTGCCGCGGACGCCGCGAAGTATATCATCGACGGTACGGTCACCTGGGGCTATGTGCTGCCGTTCTTCCTGGCCAACATCATCGCGAACATCTTCGTTTATATCATGAATAAAAAATATACGTTCAAGTCGAAAGCACCCCGCTGGCACTTTGTTCTGTATTTCGTTATTATGGTCCTGACGATCGTGTTTGCCACCTGGATGCAGGGCGCTCTGTACCCGCTGATCATCCGTGCTCCGTGGGAGTGGATGCACTCGCTGGCCCGTCTCATCCTGCTCATCCCGTGCGGTATCGTTCAGACGATCGTGTTCTTCATCGCCCAGAAACTGCTCTTGCCGCCTGACCCGGAACTGGTCGAAGCGAGCAAGGAAAAAGCAGACGCAAGAGCTGAGGCGAAATCCGAATAAACGTGAGAGAAAAACAGAAAGGAGTTTTTATGATGAAAACCGTTGGAAAGATTTTACTGGCTGTCATCGGTGTGATCCTTGCCGCAGCCGGCATCGTCTGCATCGCGAACCCGATGGGGGCGATGAGCACCGTTGCCTGGGTCATCGGCGTCGCGCTGCTGGCCTCCGGCATCATGACCGCTGTCTTCTACTTTGTCAGCGGGAGTTTCCTGGTGTTCGCGTTCCCGGTACTCATCAACGCAGTCGCCGATATCCTGTTCGGCCTGCTGTTCCTGAACCACCCGGACGGGACATCCCGCGCCTTTACGATCGCCTACGGCCTGATCCTCATCGGTGTCGGCCTGACCTCCATCCTGATCGGCATCATCGCGCGGAGATTCGTGATGAACCAAAGCGTTCCCATCGGAGCCATGATCCTCGGCCTGGCGATCATCGTGCTGGGCGTTGTGGCGCTGGCTTCCGGAGAGGCGGGCGCGTTCCTTGTCGCCATCCCGATCGGCCTGCTGCTGTTGCTGCTGGGTGCGGGGTACATCGCCCTCGACGTCATGCTCATCCGGCATGAAAAGGCACAGACCCCGTCTCCGTACTTCAAAGACGTCGACTGATAGGAAAAGAGACCTGAGCGAATGGCTCAGGTCTTTTTTAAAAATCCGAAAAAACTTACCGGAGATGTGTTGACAGGAGCTGAAAAGAATGGTACGCTCTAACTGTACTAAGAAGCATAATACGCAACAACAAACCAAAGGAGGCTGCTGCAATGAAAAGAATGATGGCTCTGGTCCTGGGCGTAGCGCTTGTGTTCGCGCTGGTCCTTACCGCATGCAATGCAAAACCGAACGACGCTGCCAATGCGTCTGTCTCAGACGTTTCGAATGATGAGATGGAATACATCAGCCCGGACGGCTGGCGTGTCATTTATAACGCAAAGACCGTGGAATCCATGGAACAGGACGAGCACGCGGCACAGTTCGTGTACATCGGAGAGTCCGCCGGCACGAACATGGTTGAGATCAAGTACATCGCCGACAAACAGCCGGAAGAGGTCCTCTATGAAGTCACCGAAGAGTGGGGAGACCAGGAGGACATCAAACGCACGGAAGGCATTTTCCCCGGCACCCACGACAAATGGGGCTACTGGAGAACGCTCGATGCCGGAAAGACAGGTTCCGGCCTCGGCATGACCGCCATTGCCGGCGAGTACAACGGCGGCGTCCTGCTGTTCGTGGTCACGAGCCATATGGGCGGAGATGAGGAAATGGATATGGCTGCCAGCGATGCGATCGCCAATGTCATCGACTCCATCACTTATAAAGAGTTCAAAGAGCAGTCCATGTACAGCTATTACCCCGGCACCTACAAGGCAGAAGACTCCAATAAATCGTTCCGCTCGCTCGTTCTGAACAAGGACCACACCGGTGTCCTGACCGACAGCAAAGGCAAGCAGACTGACGTACTCTGGGGCTCCATCGAACTGATGGCAGAAGACGGCTCCTTCACCTATGAATACACCATCGAAGGGGATGACCTCTATCTCAACCTGGGCGGCGACTGGGTCGAGTTCGAAAAATAAAAACCGATGTGAATGAATCAAAAAAGACCTGAGCGGCAGGCTCAGGTCTTTTTGTTAATTGTAAGTTGTCGTTTAAAAAATAAACCAGTATACTGGAATTGCTATAAATAAACGACACTTGTAGTGAAATTCGGAGGCGGTCATGAAACGGATCCTGGCAGTACTGCTCACCCTGTGCCTTTGTGTCGCGCTGCTTGCCGGCTGTGCGAACTATAACACCGGGGAAGTCACCAACATCGACGAAGTCGCGAAAGAGATGCAGGCTTTGTACGGAGAGAACAGAGTTCTGAAAGGCAGTTACGACAAGTCCCTCGCGGTCACCTGTAACAACGGGACCTTTGTGGGTTCTGAGAAAAACGGCGTTCTCTCGTTCAAGGGAATCCCGTATGCGGAGGTCCCCGTGGGCGATCTGCGCTGGAAGGACCCGGTCGACGCGAAAGACTCGGATGTCGTAAGAGAAGCGCTCTATTATGGCGATTCCGCGATCCAGTCCGATGCGGAGTCAGAAGTCGCCTCCTATTATCCGCAGAGTGAAGACTGTCTGAACCTGAACGTGTGGGTCAATACGAAAAACAAATCGCAAAACAAAACCGTCATGGTGTTCTTCCATGGCGGCTCCTATGGCTGGGGCGGCACGGTGGACCCTTTGTATGACGGGCAGAACCTGGTCGAAAAATACGATGACCTCATTCTGGTTACGGTCGATTACCGCGTCGGCTTCATGGGCTTTGTGGACTTTTCATCGGTTCCCGGCGGGGAAGACTTCAAAACCAGCGGCAACCTTGGCCTTCTGGACCAGGTCTCCTCGCTGCGCTGGGTGCAGAGAAATATCGCGAAGTTCGGCGGCGACCCGGAGAATGTTACGATTTTTGGCGAATCTGCCGGTGGCGGGAGCGTTTCCCTGCTGCCTCTGATCGACGGGACCGAGGGGCTCTTTGCCCGTGTCATCGCGGAGAGCGGTTCCATTGCCCTGTCGTTCGCGAAGGAGGAGTGTCAGAGCCAGACGGAGCAGCTGCTGGAAGAGTCGGGCTGCAAGACCATGGACGACCTTATGGCGCTCAGCACCGAAAAACTCCAGGCGGTCATGGACGTCATTTCTGATAACAATACCTTCCCGGAGCGGGACGGTGTCGTTTTGCCGGAAGACCTTTACAAAGCATATGCGGACGGAGAAGCTGCCAATGTGGACATGATGGTCGGCACGAACGCGGACGAGGCTCGTTACTGGATCAATGAGATGGGATACTCCACGGACAAACTGGATGGGTACACTATTTACCGCATCGGTATGCCGATCATGCTGGAGAACAATCTGAAAGCCGTTTCGGACGAAGACATGCAGTATATCGACCGCTTCATGGATCTCCAAACGGACGAAAAGGTCTGGAACATCACCGAGTTTTACAACGAAATGCTGTTCCGCCTGCCGGCACTGGCACAGGCAGAGTCCAACAGCAAGAACGGTGGACGCGCCTACGTCTATTACTGGAGTTATCCGAGCGCCTATGACCTCATCGGCGCCTGCCACGCGGTGGAACTGGCCTATGTGTTCAACAATCTGGACGAGACCATTTACACAGGCGACAACATTGACAAAGACCTTGCCGACGCAACGCAGGACATGTGGGTGAATTTTGCCCGCACCGGAGACCCGAGCACCGAAGCGTACAAGTGGGATACGTACGATACCGAGACCCGGAAAACCATGGTCCTGGATAAGGATATCCATATGGAGAGCGATCTGCTGTCCGAGCAGCGCAAAGCGCTGGAGCCGATCTTGAAGTACCACTTCAACGGCTGTTACTCGCAACTCAGCGTGAACGTGCCGACCATCCGCAAGGCGGTCGCGGCCGTCGTGCTTGTGCTGGCAGCGCTCATCGCCGCCATCGTGTTCGCGGTCCGCAGACACCGCAAAAAAGAACAGTGACCAATGCGAAAAAGACCTGAGCTTACTGCTCAGGTCTTTTTTGATGAAATCAGATTTTGGAGATGACAGACATGACTCTGTTGTAGGCTTTGCCCATGAAGGAGCGTTTGCCTTTCCCGGCTTTTTTGCCGCGTTTCTTTTTGCTGTCGCCGTTGGACTTGACGTCCAGGTGATCCTTAAGCTGCGGCAGGAGTTCGACGGCATTGCGGGTGAAGATGTTGTACTTCTCATCATCGGTCAGCTGGTCGGTGTCCTCGAGCTGGCCGGCGAGCGCCACACAGGCGGCTTTCGGGGTATAGGGGCAGTCGGAGCCGTAGAACATGTGGTCCATCGGAACATCTTTTCGGAGCAGCTGCAGCTGTTTCGGCAGCGGGCATCCGGCAAGGTCGAAGTAGACATGCTTCATGTCTTCATAAACGTCCAGACGTGCTTTCGGATACGCCTTCTTCGTGAAGATCTTGAACATGTTGATGCGGTCATCGAGCAGAGAGAGGTAGGCACCGGCATGCGGGAAGACCCATTTGATGTCCGGGTACCGCGCGAAGAGATCGTGGTTCTCCATGTTGACGAAGGTCCGCGTGGTCTCCGTGAAGAATTCCATTGCCGGAATGGGGAAATCTTTGTTCACGCCTTTCGGCAGGGCACCGGGCATGGTCGGGTGGACGGCGATGAGCGCACCCTTCTTGTTGAGGTATTCCATCAGCGGGTCAAATGACGGGTCGCCCAGATAGATGGAGTTGTAATTGGTCTTCAGACCGAAACCGTAAGCGCCCAGTTTTTCCAGCGCGTACTTCGCTTCTTTGACCGAGTCTTCGACGAGGGGGAGCGGGAGCTCTGCCATAAGGCCGAGCCGGTGGGGATACTTCTTGACGTAGGACGCTCCTTCTTCGTTGATGCGGCGGACATAGTCGAGGGTCTCCGCGTCATCTTTCGCGTTGATGACAGCGGGAGAAGAGATGGAGATGAGCGCAAACGCAACGCCGAGGTCATCCATTTCTTTCATATGGTCTTTGAGGCTCCAGTCCGGAGTCGGGAACGAATCCGGAGTCGGGCCTTCATACTTGTCAAGATATTCGATGTAGGCGGGCGGAAGGAAGTGGGAATGGAAGTCGACTTTCTGGGTGTAATCTTTCATGGGGTGTGCCTCCTTTGGCGATGGGTACGGGGTTGACTTTGCTTTCTGACCTCATTATAGTGAAGGGGAAATATGCTAAACAATCGCCAATTAATAGACAAATTGTCTATTGTTTTACAAAAAGGAGAAAACCTGTCATGACTCAGGCAGAACGCAATGAACAGACCTGCGAACAGTTCCGGTCGGCGCTGGTCGAACTGCTGCAGGAAAAGCCCATCGCCCGAATCTCCGTGCGGGAACTTTCTGAGAAGACGAACCTTCACAGGGGGACCTTTTACCTGCACTATACCGATATCTACGCCTTACAGGAGGACCTGGAGAACAAGGTCCTCGAAGAGTTCCGAAAGACGCTGGAGGCCCATTCCCCGGAGGAGATGGCAAAGGATATCCTGCCTCTCATCGAGGCCGTTTTCCGCTTCTTTGAGGAACATCGCCAATACCTGACCGCGGTCATGAGTGAACACCTGACGATCTACAACAGGGTCATCGAAGTCCTCCGGCAGAAATGCTACGAGGACTGGGACCATATCCTGGCACACCCGAACAAGGAAAACTACGGCCCGTATTTCGACTATCTCGCCGCGGGCTCGGTCGGCCTCCTGACCCACTGGCTGGAGAACCCGGAACGGCCGGCGGAAGAAATGGCGCAGCTGACCAAGACCCTGATCCTGTCGGGTTTCGGCGTACTTCGAACGTAAGGCGATTATTTTTGAAAAATACTGCTTGACAGAAAGCGGGGATAAGAGTATATTCCCGTTGTAGGCAATTTGATTGCGCTTGATTTATGTAAAGGAGAAATTGACAATGGATAAGAAAC
>R19__coassemble_143_pt1 | contig 39653 bp, 38 predicted proteins | sample R19__metabat2_low_PE_020 | metagenome-assembled genome bin R19 | reverse complement strand
TTCTGCGTCCTTATTTACCAGGTCATCGTCCTGTGGAAGGTCGTAAAACCCATGCTCAAGGAGATCAGCTATCTCAAGATCCTCGTGGCCTGCATCCTCGGCCTTGTCGCCTCGTTCTGGGTCCCGGCCATGGGCCTCAACAACTTCCTGACGCTGCTCATTGCCGCCATCATTTTCTTCGGCCTTTATCTCGGCTATCTGCTGCTGCGCAAGGAGCCGATCGCCGTCGAGGCCATGCAGTTCGTCCTGAATAAGCTCAAGCGAAAGGAACCCGAAGAATCATGAGCCGTTCCAACGACAAACACACCGGCCGCACCGTTCTTCTGGTCGTGCTCCTCATCCTTGTGATCTTCGCCGCTGCCGCGGCCTACCTTGTCACGCATTACGCCGGACTTCTCGGCGATTTACGGGAAGAGGAAGCCGGTACGTCCTATGTGGCGGAAGAGAACACGAACGCGGACGGCACCGCCGTTAAGGATGAGAACGCGGTCATCGCGACCACGAACATCGCGGACGACGTCTTCACCGTCCTGCTGGTCGGCGTCGACTCCCGCCAGGAGACCTACACCGGCCGTTCGGACTCGCAGATGCTCATCTCGGTCAATCAGAAACAGAAGAAACTGGTCGTGGCGTCCGTCCTGCGCGACTGCTACGTCACCATTCCCGGACAGGGACATAACCGCATCAACGCGGCCTATGCGTTCGGCGGCACCTCGCTGCTGACGCAGACCATCAAGAACAACTTCGGCATCCCGGTCGACCGCGTCGCCGTCGTCAATTTCAAGGTCGTCGCGGACTTCCTCGACGCCATCGGCGGCATCGACGTGAATGTCTCCCAGGGCGAGATCGAACAGATCAACCGCAATCTCGGGGAACAGAACCGTATTTTCGGGAATGCCACCGGGACGGATACGATTTCCACATCCCGCGCCGGCGACATCCACCTCAACGGAAACCAGTCGCTTGCGTATTCCCGCATCCGCTATATCGGCACAGACTTCGAGCGCACCAAACGGCAGCGCACCGTCATGGAAGACGCGCTGGAAAAAGTGGGGAACATGTCTCTCGTCGAACAGAGCCGCCTCCTCAACCGGTTCCTGCCGCGGGTCCATACGGACCTGACCACGTCCGAAGTTATCGACATGGGATCCATGGTCCTTCGTCTCAAGAGTTATCAGGTCAGCAGTTTCTCCATTCCGGTGGATGGGACCTGGTCCGATATGAGGGTCAATGGCATGGACGTCCTCGACGTGGACTTCGCCGCCAACCGGACTGCCTGGGAAGAGGCTGTCTCATAACTGTAAAGCATATCGCCTTCACACACCGCTTTGTACGCTGCTCCAGTTGTACAAGGCGGTGTTCAATTTTTATAGACAACTTGCATAAACAATAACCTGTTAAGAGACCGAAATTTGAAAAAGTGACAAATCGGTAACAGAAATTTGACAAATTGAAACCACTCCTTTATAATGTTCAAAGTTATTACGTTATATATTTTCGGAGGTTATTATGACGGAAACGATACGCAACGCGAAAGTGCTCCGCGTCGTCATCGCTGCCATTCTCGCGGCGCTCATGGCGGTCGGTTCCTTTGGCGCCATGTCCCGTTCTCACGCGACGACCAATGAAGAATACTGCTATTATTATCTGACGAAGACTATGGGTCTCAACGTGGCGGCTGCCTCGGGCCTTATGGCGAACTTCGATCAGGAGTCCAGCTTCAACCCGATGATCTCGGGGGACAACGGTTCCAGTTTCGGCCTCTGCCAGTGGAACAAGTCCCGTAAGGACGCGCTTGTCAGTTACTGCACGTCCAACGGCCTTGACTACCGTTCTCTGTCCGGTCAGCTCAGCTTCATGTACTATGAACTGCGTAACGAGTATCCCGACCTGCTCAACACCCTGAAGAGCACGGTCAACACCAGCAACGGCGCCTATAACGCAGGCTACCGTTTCTGCTACGACTTTGAGCGTCCGGCGGCTCTGACTTCTCAGTCCCAGTCCCGCGCTTCTCTGGCTTCCAACACGTACTTCCCGAAGTACAGCGGAACCTCTGCCGGAACGTCCACACCGACCAACACCAATAACACCACGACCGGCAACTACAAGGTCAGCACCGGCGGCAGCAACCTGAACGTCCGCTCCGCTCCGTCCACGACCAGCGAAGCCATCGCCAAAGTCACCGACGGCACGCCTGTCTACGTGTCTCAGGTCCAGAACGGCTTCGGTAAAGTCACCGTGAACGGCGTCACCGGATGGGTCTCTATGGAGTATCTGACCCGAGCATAAACCACCACCAAAATTGAATTTAACGGGCTTTGCGTTCATATTTTGGTAATATTTGACGTAAAGTCCGTTTATATTTGTGGAAACTGTATATCAATTTCCTATTGGCTTTAATAATAAAAAAAGTTATAATATCTTTTAGACCAAACACACAAATTCCTGTGAAAGGGAGGGGAAATGAAATGACTCAGTTCCTTGTATCCAACAGCAAACGCGTCCTTGCCGTCGTGCTGAGCGCGCTTATGCTGGTCTCCGTCGCTCTCGGCGCCATGGTTTACTCTACGAAGTCCAACGCCGCCACTCCGACCGCTCTTCTGTATGTCGGGTATAACGAGGCAGACGGTGAGTGGTACGCTTACAACACCGTGACCGGAGAGATCGACTACTCCTACACCGGTATCGCCGCCAACGAATACGGCTGGTGGAGAATCGAAAAAGGAAAGGTCAATCGCGAATTCACCGGCCTTGCCCAGAACGACAACGGCTGGTATTACCTGGAAGACGGATGCGTCAACTTCGACTACGAAGGCATCGTCTCCAACCAAAACGGCTATTGGTACGTACGTTACGGTACTGTTGCCTTCGATTTCACCGGATTCATCTACACCTACTTCCGCGGTGACTACGGTTACTACTACGTGAAGAACGGTGAAGTAAAAGTCAAGGACACCGGACTTGCCCAGTATGACGACGGCAGCTGGTGGTACTACAAAGACGGTAAAATCGATTTCGATTACAACGGTACATACACCTACAACGGTGTCGAATACAAAATTACGAACGGCCATGTCGATGATTCTTACACCGGCATGGCTTCCATGCCTGATGACACTATTGTCCGCCTCGATGACGGCGTCGTGAACAAGAAATACAACGGCATTGCCCGCTACAACGGCAAAGCGTATTATGTCCGCCGCGGTGTCGCGAAAACCAATTACACCGGCAAGATCATCCTCAACGGCAAGGTCTACAACGTGAACAAAGGCATCGTGACCGCAGCGTAACGGTTCCGTTCCAGAAAAAGCAAAAGAGACATGAACTCCTTCGGTTCACGTCTCTTTTTTTGTGCGCTTTTTCCGTTGTGTTAAGTTCATTTATATTATATAATCAATAGAACGCACCACTCCAGGAAAGGGTTCGGTATTGCAATGGACGAAAAGCTGACTCCGGCAGACGTCATCCGAAAGGGCATTGACGCTGTCGCCGACGCAGAAAACAAAGGCCTCACGGTCGAAAAGGATGCCGATGTGCAGTTCTCCGCTCCGGTGGAGGACGACGCCGTCGAGTTCTCTTCCTTTTCCATCGAGGACAACCGAGATACCACACCGGGCAGCAAAGCGGGAACGCGCCTGCCGACGGTGTCCATGCCGAGCGCCAAAGTTCTGGACGAGCCGGTCTCCGAACCGACCCGTATCATTGAACTGCCCGAAGGGGAAGTTCCCGTCGAGTCCGAAGACGCGCCGAAAGCCCACGGCCACAGCCGCACCTGGTTAAAGCGTCACGGCATGCTGGACGAGGGCGATACACCGGCGGAAACCGCAAAACCCGCGGAAGAACCGACCACCAAATCGCAGGACGACCTGCTGGCCGAGATCCTCGCCGACACGCCCGATCAGCGCCGCCGCAAGGAAATGGCAAAAGAAGAGGGACGTCAACTCGTACAGGAGATCTTCTCCGAAGAGCGGACCAATCGCCACGCGGAAGAAGTGCCGACCGTGGACCCCTCGAAGACCCGCATCGTGGATGGAGAGGAGTACAACCAGGACGAAGCCCTGGCGCACTTCCTTGAAATGAGCAAACGGGAACGCCGGGAATCGGAGCCGAAAGACATCCCGATCTCCCAGAACCCGCAGTCCATCCCGCACTCCGGCGGATACTTCGGTGTCGAACGCAAGAGCGGCTTCAAGAAGGAATATACCGATCAGGCCGCCGGCGGACGTGTCATCGAAAGCCGAAACCTGGCCGTCGACCCGACCACTCTTTCCAAAAAAGAACTGCGGGAATACAACCGCATCAATAAAAAAGGCGACAAAGAGCGTGAAAAGCTCGAAAAACGCGCCGCAAAGAAGAACGGCAAACGGGGCCTGCGCGTCTGGCAGAAAGTCCTCATCGTGCTGCTTGCGCTCATCCTGCTCGTCGTCGGCGTCGCCGGTGTCTTCTTCGGAAGATATTACGGCCTGCTGGGCGACCTGGACATCGACATCCCCGGCATCAAACAGAAGATCGAAAAGCTCGACATGTCCGACCAGTCCGAAGCCAATGAGCAGTCCTTCAACATCCTTCTCGTCGGTCTGGACTCCCGCAAGGACAACTACACCGGACGTTCCGACTCCATGATCCTCTGCACCATCAACAAGAAGAGCAAGAAGTTCGTCATGACGTCCTTCCTGCGCGACTCCTGGGTGGACATCCCGGGCTACGGCAAGGACAAGCTGAACGCGGCCTACGCGCTGGGCGGTTCGAACCTCCTGACCAATACCATTTACGAGAACTACGGCATTGCCGTTGACCGGACCGCGGTCTTCAACTTCCTGTTCGTCATCGACGTCATCGACTACCTCGGCGGCGTCACGGTGGACGTTACCGCGGAAGAACTGCCGTACCTCAACATGTACATCCACGACCAGAACGAGGAGCTCTATAATTCCTCGACGCCCAACAAGGGTCAGATCACCTCCGGTCCCGGCCGTTACACCCTGACCGGTAACCAGGCCCTCGGCTACGCCCGCATCCGCTATGTCGGCACGGACGTTGCCCGTACGGAGCGTCAGCGCGTGGTCCTCGACCAGTGTCTGGAGAAATGCCGGAAGCTCAGCGCCAGCGAACTCAACGAGATGGCCTCCATCTTCCTGCCGCGCATCAAGACGGACCTTTCGTCCACCGACTGCGCGTCTCTCATGGTCTCGCTCCTGCGCCTGGGTTCCTATGAGACCCTCAGCATGTCCATTCCGGTGGAAGGCACGTGGAAGGACGCGAAGGCCGGCGATCAGGACATCGTCAAGATCACGAACTTCGAAGCCAACACAAAGGCCTGGGAGACCATGGTCTCATAAACCAACCGCACGTAACACAGGGCTGTCCGCTTCGGAGAGCCCTGATTTTCTAAAGAAAGGAGCGGACCCTCATGAGCAGCGCAAAGCCCAGAGTATACCTTCTGGACGTGTTACGCGCCCTTGCCATCATGCTGGTCGTCATGGGGCATTCAGTGGAACAGACCTTCCATTTTGCCGACGTGAACGTCTGGGAGCAGCAGGGGACCGCCAAAGCCCTCGTGGTCATGCTCCTGTTCACCATCGCGCGGATCAGCGTCCCGTTCTTCCTGTTTCTTACCGGCTATCTGTTCCTGCCGCGGGACTATGACTACGAACGGGCGAAAGGCTTCTTTATCCACAATTTCGCGCGGCTCCTTTTCGTTACCGAAGTCTGGATCGTGCTCTACAACCTTTTCAACGCCTTTTTCTGGAACATCCCGTTCACACTGAAAAGCGTTGTGCGGCAAATGGCCTTCCTCGACGGCGTTCCGGCGATGGACCACTACTGGTACCTGCCGATGATCCTGGGGCTCTATTTGTTCCTGCCGCTGATCGCGGCCGGCCTCAAGCACATTCCCGCCAAAGCTCTGGTCCTGCCGGTCGGCATCCTGCTGGCCGCCCTGACCATCGCGCCGTCCTTCGGCTTTACGACCGAGTCCATTCTGGAAAGCGGCTTCTCCGGCGGCGTCTACGGCCTCTATCTGCTGCTGGGGTACATGGTCCATGAAAACGTGTTCCGGAACATTCCGGGCTGGCTCCTGGGGCTCACAGCGGCCTTTGGCATACTCTGGACTCAGGTCGTGGAATATATCTGGGCCGGACGAGGGGAACAGGTCGTCGTCTGGTACACCTGGGGCAGCCTGATCCTGGCCTCCGCCGCGCTGTTCGAACTCTGCGTCCGGGCCGCGAAACCGGCCGAAGTCCCGACCAAAGCCCACGCGCCCATGACTTTTGTGGCGAAATACTCGTTCGCCGTGTACCTCGTGCATTTCCCGCTGGTGCAGATCGCCGTCCGCGTCATGTACTGGAACACGTCCTCCGCGTTCCTGACCTTTATCGTCGCGTTCTTCGTGCCGCTGCTCCTGAGCCTGCTGTTCTGCCGGCTGCTGGACCGCATCCCGAAGGTCGGACGCTACCTGCTCTACATGAGATAAAGAAAAGACCGCTTCGAAAAAGAAGCGGTCTTATTTTTATATTGTTCAGGCCTCCGGCAGGCCGTCTTTATCGTACATGCAGATGGCTTCCGCCATAATGTCGATGCCCACGGCGATGCACTCCGGACGCATATTTTCGACCGTGTCCTCGCGGGTATGGTAATAGACGGGCGGGTCGGGGTTCATCGCCGCAAGGGTCGAAGCTTTATAACCCTGGCGGGTGAAGGCCGCCGCGTCCGAGCCGCCGACATAAATGGAGGCGTAGGGAAGGTCCCGTCCGCAGTTCAGTGCCGCGTTCTTCAGCAGCAGCTTGACCTGCGCGTCGTGACGGAGGGTGCCGGAAAGGTCGCGGTCATACACGGCCATGTCCTCGAGGTCCCGGAAGGTGTCGAGGGCCACGACGATGGTGGGGACATCCTCGTATTCGGCTTTGTGCGCCTTCGCAAAGGCTTTCGCGCCGCGGAGGCCAACTTCCTCCGAGCCGGAGAAAACAGCCACCACTTCGGTCTGAGCGAGTTTTACGCCCGCTTCCTGCAGCACTTTGACGGTCTCCAGGTTCACAGCGCAGCCGGACAGGTTGTCCGAAGCGCCCGGTACGCTCTTCGTATGGCTCTGGAAGAAGATGAAGGACAGCTCCAGCGGAATGAAGATGATGCTGACCACAAAGAACAGCACGAAGAACCAGCGGGGGTTGTAGAGCAGGTTGGCCGCATCGCCCTTGCCGACGATCCAGCAGACCAGCGCGAAGATGGTCTGGATGACCAGCCCGACGACCGCGGGGATCTCGACGGCGAGCTTTGCCACGAGGCCGCCCTTGTCACCGATGGCCTTGATTTGCCCGAAGAGCCAGTTCAGCGTCCATTCGTACTGGGAGTCCGAATGGGACACCATGACGATGCGCTGCTTCATTTCGCCCTCCGGCGGGATGACCGCGTAGGTGTTGTGCGACGTCTGTTTCGGGAACAGCTTGTCGTTGAACTCGTCATACCGCAGGAACTCGAAAAACAGCGGGATGAACGCCAGCACGCAGAGGATGAACGCCCACATGGGGGACGCGAACCAGTTCACGAAGACGGAGATGACGCCGCAGGCCACCGTGAAGGGAATGAAGCCCATGAACGCCTGGCGATGCACCTCAAAACTTTCCGTGTCGATCTTCGACGCGTAGGGGCGGAGTTTTTCCGCAAGGTACTGCTGGGCGCCCAGCTCGTTGTCCGAGCCGGACGGCCGGGGACCGTACGTATTGACGACGTCCGCCACAATGGAAACGCCTTCCGTAGTCGCTTTCTGTACGTCCAGTTCCGGCGCGTAAAATTCTGTATATTTCATTAGTTGAATCAACTCCTTATGCGAATTATAACATTTCTGAGGCGCGAAAATCTCATTCTTTACGGGACTGTCACTTTTTGGTACACTTATGACACCTTTTGATGACAAACGGAGGAAACGGCCATGGAGCGCAACAATATCATCCTCATCGGCATGCCGGGCTGCGGAAAAAGCACCGTCGGTGTGCTGCTGGCAAAACACCTGGCCTACAGTTTCCTGGACTCGGACCTCGTCATCCAGGAGCAGACCGGCCGCAAGCTGCAGGACCTCATCGACTCCATGGGACCGGACGCCTTCGCGGAACTGGAAGACGCGGTCAACGCGTCCATTCAGGCCGACCGGACGGTCATCGCCACCGGCGGCTCCGCCGTCTACGGAGCACGGGCGATGAACCACTTCCAAGAGATCGGCACCGTTGTCTACCTGCGGGTGCCCTTTGAAGAACTGCGGCGGCGCATCTCGAACTTCGAGACCCGCGGCATCGTGCTGAAGGCGGGGCAGACCTTCGAAGACGTCTACAACGAGCGCATCCCGCTCTATGAGAAATACGCCGACGTCACCGTCGACGCCGCCGGCGAAGACATGTGGGCGATTGCGGAAAGAATTGCCGAAGTCTTATAAATAACTATAAGCGGTATTTTTTCCCGGAACGCTTAATCAGGCGTTTCCAAGTGAGCGCGCTGTGTCCGAGTGCGCGAACCAAAGGGCTGTGGGCTTCGGCGTCTTAAGCGTGTAGGGAAAGAAATACCGCTGAATATTGTATAAAAAGAAAAGAGACCCGGATGGGTCTCTTTTTATTTTTGCTATGTTTTAGTTGCTGGTGGTGTCCTTCGTGATGACGTCGTGGGCGCCGCCTTCGACAATGGAGGTGGAGGAGACGACGGTCAGTTTGGCTTTCTCCCGAAGTTCCGGAATAGTGAGGGCGCCGCAGTTGCACATGGTGGAACGGACTTTCGCGAGCGTCGTGTAGACGCCGTCCTTCAGCGAGCCGGCGTAGGGGACGTAGGAGTCGACGCCTTCTTCGAAGGAGAGCTTCTTGTCGCCGCCCATGTCATAGCGCTGCCAGTTGCGGGCACGGTTGGAGCCTTCGCCCCAGTACTCTTTGACGTAGCGGCCGTTGATGCGGATCTTGCTGGTCGGGGACTCGTCGAACCGGGAGAAGTACCGGCCGAGCATCAGGAAGTCCGCGCCCATTGCCAGAGCAAGGGTGATGTGGTAGTCGTGGACGATGCCGCCGTCGGAGCAGACCGGAACATAAATGCCGGTTTCCTCATAGTACTTGTCGCGGGCGTTGCAGACGTCGATGAGGGCCGTCGCCTGGCCGCGTCCGATGCCCTTGGTCTCACGGGTGATGCAGATGGAACCGCCGCCAATACCGACTTTGATGAAGTCCGCGCCGCAGTCCGCGAGGAAACGGAAGCCTTCTTCGTCAACGACGTTGCCGGCGCCGCATTTCACGGTGTCGCCGTAGTTTTCCTTGATCCATTTGAGGGTGCGTCTCTGCCACTCGGAATAACCTTCCGAGGAGTCGATGCACAGGACGTCCGCGCCGGCCTCGATCAGAGCGGGGACGCGTTCCTCGTAGTCACGGGAGTTGATACCCGCGCCGACGATGTACGCCTTGTTCTCGTCGAGGAGTTCCAGTTTGTTGTCCTTATGGGAGTCATAGTCCTTGCGGAAGACGAGGTAGGTGAGATGATCGTTCTCGTCGACCAGGGGCAGGTTGTTGAGTTTGTTTTCCCAGATGATATCATTCGCTTCGCTGAGAGAGCAGGTGTCGGGCGCCGTGATGAGCTTTTCCCGCGGGGTCATGAACTCTTTGACCTTGGTGGCCGGGTCCATACGGGAAACACGGTAATCCTTGGAGCCGACGATACCGAGCAGTTTGCCGTTCGCCGTGCCGTCATCGGTGATGGCGACGGTGGAATGGCCGGTGCGGTCTTTCAGAGAAAGAACGTCCGCCAGCGTGTCCTCGGGCGTCAGGTTGCTCGTGGACGTAACGAAGCCTTTCTTGTAGTTCTTGACGCGCGCGACCATGGCGGCCTCGGACTCGATGGACTGAGAACCGTAAATGAAGGACACGCCGCCTTCTTTCGCCAGGGCGATGGCCATGGTGTCATTGGAGACGGCCTGCATGATGGCGCTGACCATGGGGATATTCATGGTGATGGCAGGCTCTTCGCCTTTCCTGAAGCGGACCAGGGGAGTGCGCAGGTCCACATTGGAAGGAATACAGTCGCCGGACGAGAAGCCCGGAACCAGAAGGTACTCACCGAACGTTCTGGACGGTTGATCGAAAAAGTATGCCATAAAATAACCCCTTTCAGTAAACTAAAATGATGCGAATGAAAATATTTTTATAATTATAAAAATGACATGTGGAAAAGTCAATATACAGAGCATGAATAAAGTTGTAGAAAAAAGCATTTTCTTCCTCTTCCACTGAAGACGCCGAAGCCCACAGCCCTCTGGTTCGCGCACTCGGACACAGCGCGCTCACTTGGAAACGCCTGATTCAGTGTCCGAGGAAAAAATGCTTTTATTCTTTGCGCTTCCGTTTCTATGTCCGACCATATTTTTTTATAGAAGAAAAAGGACCTCGGGGAGAGGTCCTTTTCAAATTCTGCTTATTTCTTCGCGGCAGTCTTTTTGGCAGCCGGTTTCTTTTCGGCAGCTTTCTTGGCCGGAGCGGCTTTCTTTTCAGCAGCCTTTTTGGTCGTGGTCGCAGCCTTCTTCGGGGCAGCGGCTTTCTTCTCGGCAGCCTTCTTGGTCGTGGCAGCAGCCTTCTTCGGGGCTTCCGCTTTCTTTTCGGCCGTCTTCTTGGCCGGAGCAGCCTTCTTCTCGGCAGCCTTCTTCGGAGCCGCGGCCTTCTTGGTCGTGGCGGTCTTCTTCGCGGCCGGTTTCTTGGCAGCGGCAGCCTTCTTCTTCGGCATGGTCAGGATAGCCAGACCGTGGTCGAGGTTGCCTTCGCCGGTGACGAGGCCGCGGAAGAGCGCGTCCGTACCGTCGAGCTTACCCTTGAGCATGTCCATGAGAGTGTTGGACATGAGGTTGATGTACAGAGTGTTGTCCCAGTAGTCATAGGGTTCCACAGCGAATTCGCCGTCGATGTTGGAGACATAGAACGTACCGCCGCAGTCTTCGTCATCCATGGTGACCTGGACCGCGATGTTGGTGCTGAGGTACTTGGGGTCGCGCTTGTCAAGTTCCTTCTTGACTTCTGCAAATTTCTGTTCGAATGTCATTCTTGTTTCCTCCATATCTTTGGATACAAATTTTAGAAATCAGCTGCCGGGCCGCAGGGTCCGGCCGCTGTTTTTAACGTTATTCTGCGGTGATGACCTGTGCGTCACTGAGGGCAGAGGAAGAGGAGAGGCCGGCGTTCGTAATAACGGTTTCTGCCGCTTTCTCGACCCGGTTGCGGACGACCTTGGTCCAGTGTTCGGAGACCTTGGTGGCATCCGCTTTGATGCTGTCTTCCACATACTTGTCGAACTTCTGCTCGGCAAGGGCGTCACGGACGGTGTTCTTCCAGACCGGATCCTTGGACTTGGAAGAGAGATACATGACATGGTAACCGTAGTCGGTCTTGATGATGCCGGTATCGCCCTTCTGGCGGCCCTTCGCGAAGCACCAGTTCAGGAATTCCTCGACATATTCGGAGTCTTCCGTGACGTCTTCATAGAGACCGCCGTTCTCGGCAGAGCCGGTGTCCTCGGTCAGTTTGGTGGCCAGTTTGGCGAAGGAGGCGTCGGTCTTGTCGCCGGCTTCCCACTTGGCAAGCGCTTTCTCGGCGAGTTTCTTGGCTTCCTTGTCGGTGTGGCCGGTCTCGGTCTCGGTCTCATCCGCATCGGATTCATCCGTGACCATGTACAGGATCTGACGGACGTTCACCGGATAAGAGTTGTCGCGCTTCTGCGCGTTTTCGACGATGTAGCAGTAGTAGGTGGCGATGCCGTCCTCATCCTTGACTTCGATGAGTTTCTTATCGCCGCTCTTGCGGTCCGTGCTGAAGGCCCAGTCCGCGGCTTCCGCGCTGACGTAGTCATGCATCGCCGTATAGTTGGTGTCCTTCATGCTGGAGTAATCCGCTTCGTCCTTCATGAGCTCTTTCTGATCTTCATCCTCGGTGGCGTCATAGGCCATCTGCGTGAAGTTGGAGAGCGTCGCCTTGTCGAGGAAAGCCTGCGCCTTCTTCTTCAGCTCCGCGTTGGCTTCCTTGATCTTATCTTTGGAAGGAGTTTCATCTTCCGCGGCGAGCGGGTTGGAGAAGGTGAAGTTCCGAAGGTCGACGGTCGTGTAATCCTTGGAGTTCTTGTTGAACTCGGATTCGATCTCGTCGTCGGTGATGTCCTTTGAAAGTTCGGCCAGCTTGTCTTCCTTATAGCGCTGAACGATGCTCTGCTTGGCGTAGATCTCCTTCAGCAGGGAAGGTGTCATACCGCGGCCGTAGTTCTCACGCAGGTACGCGTCGAGGGAATAGCCGTCGTTGTCCGCGTTCTCCGTCAGGCTTTCCATGAACTCATCGAGGTCTTTCTGCTCGGACTTGGTCAGCTCATAGCCGTCCGCCTTCGCGAGTTTATAAAGCATGGCAGCCGAATTGGCTTCCTTCAGGGATTCCTGCTCGAAATAGTCCGCCCAGGTCGGGTTGTCGCCATACTTTTTATCGATGGTCATGCCGGTCTCTTCGTTGGCCGTGAATTCCTGGCTGGCAGGCGTCTGGGTATAGTCATAACCCGTCATCATCTTGCCGGCGCCGGAGCCATAGTAAGAACCGTAATAGGATTCATACTGCTGCGACATCTGATAGTAGTAGTTGAAGTACATTCTGTAGTAGTACTCATACTCCGCCACAGAGACTTTATCGTTGTCCGCGGTCTTTTCGGCAGCGGCCACACGGTCAAAGACGCCGAAGAACGAACAGAGCGCGATGGCAAGGGCGATGAGGACCGCCAGCAGGGGAGTCAGGATGCGCGCAGCTTTCTGACCCTTGGTCATGTTTCTGCGTTTCTTTTCCTTTTCCGCCTGACGGGCATTGGACTTCTCAATGGAAGCTTTGCGCTTCTCACGGGCTTCCAGCGCCTTTTCGGCCTTCCGTTCCTTTTTCGCTTTCTCTGCCTGAAGGTGTTTCAGTTCCTTCTCGGCTTTCTTCTCGATTTTGTTTTCGTTCGCCATTCGGTAAATACCTCCTGTAAAAAACATTTTATAAATATTACACCAAGTCTTTCGCAATAACAATGTTCATTATTACGCAACATCTTTGAAATTTGGGCGATTTTTTTTGCATATTGCCAATATCTTGTGGAGGAAGTCCGGCAAATATTGAAAAATACCTTAAATTCCTTTATCATAGTAGCAGTTTCTAGAAAAGGGGAGAACTCATGAAACAGTACTCCGACATGACCCGTGACGAGCTGCAGGCGGAATACGACCGTCTCATGGCCCGTTACAACAAATACAAAGCACAGGACCTCGACCTCAACATGGCCCGGGGCAAGCCGTCCATTGAGCAGGAAGAGGCGTCCATCGAAATGCTGGACATCCTGAATTCCCGCTCCGACCTCTCCACCGAAGAGGGCATGGACGTCTTAAACTACGGTAGCCTCACCGGCCTGCAGGAGGTCAAGCGCCTGTTTTCCGCCATCCTCGACGTTCCGGAGGAGAAGATCGTCGTCGGCGGCAATTCCAGCCTCAACATGATGTTCGACTACCTCATGCAGTGTTACGCGATGGGCGCCGGCGAAGGCCTGACCCCGTGGGTCCTGCAGGGCGGCTGCAAATTCATCTGCCCGTCACCGGGCTACGACCGCCACTTCGGCATCGCCGAATACCTTGGTCTGGAGTTGATCGCAGTCCCCATGACAGAGACCGGCCCCGACATGGACCGGGTAGAAGAACTCGCCAAAGACCCGAAGGTCAAAGGCATGTTCTGTGTCCCGAAATACGCGAACCCGACCGGTCAGTCCTATTCGGACGAGACCGTAAGGCGCATCGCCTCCATGGAGGCGGCGGAAGACTTCCGGGTCATCTGGGACAACGCCTATGTCATCCACGACCTCACCGGACGTCACGACGACGTGCTGGACCTGCTTTCCGAGTGTGAAAAGGCGGGGAACCCCGACCGGGCCGTCCTGTTCGCGTCCACGTCCAAAGTCACGTTCCCGGGCGCCGGCGTCGCCGTGCTCGCGGCCAATGAGAACCACCGCAAATGGATCTTAAAACGGATGGACCGTCAGACCATCGGTTCCGACAAGATCAACCAGCTGCGCCACGTCCGCTATTTCGCGAACGGCCTGGAGGACGTCAAAGCCCACATGGACAAGCTGGCGGGCATCATCACCCCGCATTTCAACGTGGTCCTGTCCTCCTTTGAACGCAAGCTGAAACCCCTCGGCATCTGTTCCTGGACGGACCCGAACGGCGGTTATTTCATCAGCCTCGACTGCATGGAAGGCACGGCCACCCGCGTCGGCCAGCTCTGCAAGGAATGCGGCGTCACGCTGACCACCGTCGGCGCGACCTTCCCTTACGGGAAGGACCCGAAGGACAGCAACATCCGCATCGCCCCGACGTACCCGAGCCTCGAAGAACTGGCCATCGCCACGGACATCCTGACCATTGCCATCCGGGTCGCGGCGCTGGAAAAATATCTCGAGAAATAAAGGAGAGAATGCCTTATGGCTTTGAAACTGAGATCCGACGAGCCGAAACCGAAGAAAGAGCGTTCCGGCCAGCTCGACTCGAATAAAACCGTCATTGCGGCGGTCGTTGCCATCGTCGCCGTCATCCTGCTCTTTCTGATCGGCGTCGGCATCCTGTTCGTCCATACCCTGAACCGTTTCGCGGAGGACGACAGCGCACAGGTCACGACCATTACCTATTCCATCAAGACCCGACCCACCGGGTACGATTTCGGCAACGGCAGCGTTACCGCCGGCGGAAACGCCTACGACCTGTACGGGGAAGAGGGCGCCGCGGAAATGGAAGGCGAGACCACTCTGCCGAAGGTCACGAACAACTACGGGACCGGTTCCGAATTCCAGTACGGCACCATCAAGGGCAGCAAGTACACCAGCAAGTTCTCCGGGCTGACCTTTGAGGCCCCGAAGGGCTGGACGCTGCAGGGCGCCTCCAAGGGGAGCGTCTCTCCGACGTCCGTGCTGGACCTGTATGCCTATAACTCCAACAAGACCATGACGGTCAAGCTGCAGTACTTCTCTCTGGAAGGCGGCAGCTATACCTCCACCGGCCAGATCATCAACGCGCTGAAAGCGCAGGTCGGCGATGACGTGGAGACAAAGACGGTCACCAAGCGCATCGGTTCCCGCACGTTCTCCGGCTTTGCCTTTGACGGCATGAACGGCCAGGACACCGCCCGCTCCCAGATCATGGTCACCCAGGTCGAGGGCTACGCGCTGGTCCTGCAGGTCGTCGCGCCCACTCAGAACGACATCGACAACATCCTGAAGAATTTCTCATAAGGACAGGGAGTGTTCCACATGACAACGGATACCGAAGTCAAAGTCCGCAAACTGCAGCAGATCATCGATGAAAGCCAAAACATCGTCTTTTTCGGCGGCGCCGGTGTGTCCACCGAAAGCGGCATCCCGGACTTCCGGTCCGTGGACGGGCTCTATCATCAGAAGTTCAAATATCCGCCCGAAGTCATGCTGAGCCACACGTTTTTTGTCCAGAACACGTGGGATTTCTTTGATTTTTATAAGAACCGGGTCATCGCGACCGACGCGAAACCGAATGCCGCGCATTTGAAGCTGGCCGAACTCGAAAAAGCCGGGAAGCTGACCGCCGTGGTCACCCAGAACATCGACGGTCTTCATCAAGCCGCCGGGTCTGAAACGGTCTATGAACTGCACGGCTCCGTTCTCCGCAACTACTGCGTGAACTGCGGAAAGTTCTTCGACGTCGATTACGTCTGTGAAGCCTCCGGCGTCCCGGAATGCGACGTCTGCGGCGGCACGGTCAAACCGGACGTCGTCCTCTATGAGGAAGGGCTCGACAACGACACCGTCACCGGCGCGGTCAAGGCCATTATGGAAGCCGATACCATGATCGTCGCCGGCACATCGCTCGTCGTCTACCCGGCAGCCGGACTTTTGCAGTATTTCCGCGGCAAATGGCTCATCCTCATCAACCGGGACCCGACACCCGCGGACGCCTCCGCCAACCTTGTCATCCACGACAGTGTCGGCGAAGTGCTTGGCGCCATCGAGGTGAAATCATGACCAATTATGTGAAGAATACGATCGGCCACCTCCATACGGTGAACCGGCACCGCAGACTGGTGCGGCAGCACTGTTTCAAGGCCGGCATCCCGCTGCAGGGCCTCGTCCATGACCTGTCGAAATACCATCCGACGGAGTTCCTCTCCGGCGTGAAGTATTACTCCGGCAAGCACAGCCCGAACGTGGAGGAACGGGAAGAGTACGGCTATTCCCGAGCCTGGCTCCACCATAAGGGCCGCAACAAGCACCACTTTGAGTACTGGTTCGACAATTCCACGAAAGCCTTTGAAATGGTCCCTGTGGAAATGCCGCTGAAGTATATCAAAGAAATGTTCTGCGACCGGGTCGCCGCCAGCAAGATCTACCACGGAGACGACTATACGGACGCCACTTCGCTGAAGTATTTTTCCATGTTCGACTATTCGAAGCTCATGGCGCCGAACACCTACGCGACGCTGAAAATGCTGCTCGAAATGCTCGCGGAGGAAGGGGAGGACGCCACCTTCGCGTACATCCGAAAAATGAAATGACAAAAGACCTGCTCCGGCAGGTCTTTTTCTTGTGTCTGTCTTGCGTATTACGCCCATATATAGTAAAATTAATGGAATATTATTTCTGGAAGTTTGTACTTTTTTAAAGTTTAGGAGAATCGTATGCCCCGTAAAAAATGGACGGTACGACAACTGAATAAAGAACTGGCGTCCTCCATCGCGGAGCGTTATTCCATTGACCCGCTGTCGGCGCTTCTGCTGACCCAGCGCGGCTTTGACACGAACGAAAAACTCGACGAGTTCTTCGAGACCTCCGCCGACTGGATCGACCCGTTCCTGCTGCCGGACATGGACAAGGCAGTGGACCGCATCAACGACGCCATCTTTGACGGAGAACGCATCTGCGTCTATGGGGACTATGACTGTGACGGCGTCACCTCCACGACCATCCTGTATTCCTATCTGGAAGCGCAGGGCGCGGACGTCACATACATGCTGCCGGAGCGTGCCCGGGACGGCTACGGTCTCAGCAAAGGCGTCATCGACCGCATCAAAGCCACCGGGACAAAACTCATCGTCACCGTGGACAACGGCATCTCCGCCGTGGAAGAAGCCAAATACATCAAAGAGTGCGGCATGGAACTGGTCGTCACGGACCACCACCTGGAGGGCGAGGAACTTCCGGACTGCGTGGCGGTCGTCGACCCGCACCGTTCCGACCGGGACTGTCCCTTTGAAGACTACGCCGGCTGCGGCGTCGCCCTGAAACTCTGCTGCGCCATGGAGGGCGCGTCGGAGGACGTCATGGCGGAATTCGCCGACATTGCCGCCATCGGTACGGTCGCCGACCTCGTCCCGCTGACCGGAGAAAACCGGAAGATCGTGCTGTACGGTCTGAAACTGCTCAACACCTATCGCAAACCCGGCGTGGACGCCATTCTGGACATTGCCGGACTGTCCGACAAAACGCTGGACTCCTCGAACATCAGCTTCGGCATCGCGCCCCGCATCAACGCCGCCGGACGCATGACCAGCGCCGAGCGCGCGCTGGACCTCCTTTTGGCGGATGACCCGGACACGGCGGCCGAACTGGCCGGCGAGATCGCCGACATGAACAACGACCGCCACCGGGAAGAGGATAAGATCTTCAAGGAAGCGGTCCGGTACCTCGAGGAACACCCGGAAGCGGCGCACCAGCCCATCCTTGTTGTCTGCGGACAGGGCTGGCATGAAGGCGTTCTGGGGATCGTTGCCTCCAAGCTGCTGGAGCGCTACCTGCGTCCCACCATCGTTCTGACGGACCGGGGAGACCTCTGTAAGGGTTCCGCCCGCAGCATCGAAGGCTTCTCCATCTACGAGGCGATGAACGCCTGCAGGGACCTGCTCAACACCTTCGGCGGACACGAACAGGCCGCCGGCATGAGTATCCTTCCGGAACGGCTACCCGAGTTCCGCGACCGCATCAACGAATACGCCTGCACGCTTCCGCCCGTCTATCCGGAAACGAACATCGACTGCAAGCTGAACCCGGCCGGCCTGTCGCTGGACCTGCTGGATTCCATCCAGGTCCTCGAGCCCTTCGGCACCGCCAACACGAGTCCGGTCTTCGGCCTCTTCGGCATGATTGTAGACGGCGTACAAAGCATGGGGAACGACGGCCGCCACAAGCGGCTGACCCTGCACAAGGGCAGCGCGAACCATTCCATTACGGCGGTTTATTTCAATCAGCCGGACCTGCCGTACCGCAGGGGAGACACGGTCGACCTCGTCGTCACCCTCGGCCGCAATGAATTCCGCGGCAGCGTTCAACTGTCCGTTTTCATCAAGGATATTCGGCCGTCGGGCGCGGACGATGAAGTTATGGTCCGTTCCGAACAGCTGCTCGACCGGCTGACCGCCGGGCGTCCGCTGACTGCGGAGGAAGCCACCTTCCTGACGCCCGAGCGTTCCGACTTCGCGGCGGTCTACCGCTATCTGAAAGCACATGACGGCGTTCCTTACAACGCTTATGAATACATCCACCACAAAGCATACCCGGACAGTGTCGAGGGCCATCCGATCGGCCGTACGCAGGTCACCCTGCGCGCCATGCGGGAACTCGACCTGCTGACGACCGATGCGAACGGACGCATCCACCTGCCCGAACAGGATGGGAAAGTCGACCTGAATGACGCGCCCATCCTGAAGACCCTGCAAACCACACGGTGATTTTCCATGGAGACCGACAGAAGAACCCTACAATTCAATGACCGGTTCGCGGAACTGCAGCAGCTCATGCGTGACAGCTACTCTCCGGAAGAACAGGCCCTGGTACAGAAGGCTTACGACCTTGCGTCGGAGGCCCATAAAGACCAGCGCCGTTATTCCGGGGAGCCGTACATCATGCATCCTGTCGCGGTCGCCCGCATCCTGTTCGATCTCGGCATGGACAGCGAATCCATCATCGCTGCCATCCTGCACGACACCGTCGAAGATACCGACATCACCTTCGACACCCTGCGGGAGCAGTTCGGGGAAGACATCGCGAGTCTCGTCGACGGCGTCACCAAACTCGGCAAAGTCCCTCTGGCCACTTACAAGGAGCAGCAGGCGGAGAACGTCCGCAAAATGCTCATCGCCATGTCTCAGGACATCCGGGTCATCATCATCAAGCTCGCCGACCGTCTGCACAACATGCGGACGCTCGAATACATGCGGGAGCAGAAACAGAAGGAAAAGGCCCTCGAGACCCTGGAGATCTACGCGCCCATCGCGCACCGCCTCGGCATCAGTTCCATCAAGGAGGAACTGGAGGACCTTTCCATCCGTTATCTCGACCCTTACGGCTACAACACCATCGAAGACCTCCTGCGGAACACGGAACAGCAGCACCCGACGCTCATGCGCGACACGGTCAAGCACGTGGAGGCAGGCGTCAAAAAGTACCTGCCGGAAGTCGAAGTCAGCGGCCGCCGCAAGAGCATCTACGGCATCTACCGCAAAATGTACCAGCGCGGGCACAGTTTCGATGAGATCTATGACGTCTACGCCATCCGTATCATCGTCGGCACCGTCGCCGACTGCTACGCGGCCCTCGGCATCGTCCATGACCTCTATCATTCGCTGCCCGGTCGGTTCAAGGACTATATCTCCAACCCGAAATCCAACATGTACCAGTCGCTGCACACGACCGTCGTGTCCGAAGAGGGCATCCCGTTCGAAGTGCAGATCCGCACACGGGAAATGCACTATACCGCGGAATACGGTATCGCGGCGCACTGGAAGTATAAACTCGGCGTCGCCGGTTCCTCCAAGTTCGAGGAGCGCATCGCCTGGATCCGCCAGCTGCTGGAAAATCAGCGGGACTCCGACGACGTCGAGGACCTCGTCAAGTCCATCAAGACCGACTTCGTGCCGGACGACGTCTTCGTCTTCACGCCGAAGGGCGACGTCATCAACATCCCGTACGGTTCCACGGTCATCGACTTCGCCTATGCCATCCATACGCAGGTCGGCCATCACATGAACGGGGCCAAGGTCGACGGCAAGATCGTCCCGCTGGACTACAAGGTCCAGACCGGACAGATCGTCGAGATCCTGCGCTCTCCGGACCCGAACAAGGGCCCGTCCCGTGACTGGCTGAGCATCGTCAAGACCTCCGGCGCCCGGACCAAGATCCGCGCCTGGTTCAAGAAAGAACGCCGGCCGGAGAACATCGAGGAAGGGAAGAAGATCCTCGACAACACCCTCCGCCGGAACAACCTGCACCTCTCCGACGAGGAGGTCCAGGCCGTCATCGAGAAGTTCAAAGTCCGCAAAGGCTTTGAGAACGAGGACGATTTCTACGCCGCCATCGGCTACGGCAGCATTACCGCCGACAACGTGCTCCCGACCTTCCGGGAAGAGTACCAGCGCATCATGAAACAGCGCCGGCTCGAGAAACCGGAAGACGGGGTCGAAGTCGTCGAATTCAAGCCCCGCAGCAGCACCGAAGGCGTCGTTATCGACGGCGTGGACAACGTGCTCATCAAACTCTCGAAGTGCTGCAATCCGCTGCCCGGCGACAACGTCATCGGGTTCATCACCCGCGGGCACGGCATCTCCGTCCATAAACGGGACTGCACGAATGTCCCGCACGACCTGTCCCTGGCGCCGGAACCGGAACGCTGGATCCCGGTCCACTGGGCCGAACATATCAAGGAACAGTTCGAAGCCGGCCTCAACATCCACTGTGAGGATCAGATCGGCATGATGGCCCGGATCACCGGTGACCTTGCGGCGATGCACGTGAACATCGTCACCATCTCCATGCAAAAGAAAGAAGACACGACCACCATCCACATGCGGATCATCGTCCGGGATGTCGAGCACCTCAATTCGCTCATCGCGCACCTGCGCAACCTCTCCGGCGTCCACTCCGTAGAAAGGACCGGCATTTAATGAAAGCAGTCATCCAGCGGGTCTCGGAGGCATCGGTCTCGGTCGGCGGGGAAGTCCTCGGCGCCATCGGGCAGGGGTTCCTTATCCTGCTCGGCGTCCACGAGACCGACACCGAACGGGAAGCGGACCTGCTCGCCCGCAAAGTCGCGAACCTGCGGATCTTTGAAGACGAGGACGAGAAGATGAACCTGTCCCTTCTGGACACCGGTTTCGAGACCCTTGTCATCTCGCAGTTCACGCTGCTCGCCAACACGAAGAAGGGCAACCGGCCGGCCTTCATTGAAGCCGCCCGCCCGGAACAGGCCATCCCGCTCTACGAGCGCTTCATGCAGCAGCTCCACGAGAACGGCGTCGCCGTCGTCGAACACGGCGAATTCGGCGCCGACATGGCCGTCCGCCTTCTCAACGACGGCCCCGTCACGATCGTTTTAGACACCGATACATGGAAGAAATGATTATGGATCTGAAAGTTGCTCAATTTTCCCTCGGCATGCTGCCGACCAACACGTACCTCGCGTTCCACGAGGAGATCGGCCACGCGTTTCTTGTCGACCCGGCGGTCTATTCCGACGATGTCGAAGACGCCATCCGTCGGTTCAAGGTCACGCAGCTCGACTACATCCTGCTGACCCACGGGCATTTTGACCACATCCTCGGCGTCAACGAATTCAGGGAAAAGCACCCGGAGGCCAAAGTCATCATCGGCAGGGAAGACGAACCGTTCCTGACGGACCGGACGCTGTCCCACAGCAACGCGCACGACCTTCCGCAGGACCCCATCTATGCCGACCGGCTCGTCGGGGACCGCGACGTCATCGAATTTGATGGCAAGGAGATCCGCGTCGTCGCAACGCCCGGCCATACGCCCGGCGGCGTCTGTTATCTCATCGACGACATCCTGTTCGCGGGCGATACGCTCTTCCAGCTCAGCTGCGGCCGTACGGACTTCCCGGAAGGCGACCCGCAGGCCATGCAGGCGAGCCTTCACAAGCTCGCCGCCCTCGACGGCAACTACCACGTCCTGCCCGGCCACGGCCCCTTGAGCGACCTGGACTTCGAACGCAAGAACAATCCCTACATGAGATAAAAGGTTTGAGAAATTGACGCGCATTGTCCTGTCTCACTGCGAAGGGCGGGCCTCGCGCAAGGTTTCTGAGAATCAATAGCGCCTGGCGGCGCCGCTACGTGTCCTAATTCTTGCTCGGCAGGCAATGCCTGCGCCAATTTCTGTAATTGTATGAATTTGTTTTTAGTCAATAACCATTTCGCCTATGAGATGCAGAAGCTCTCGTATGCGTTCTTTCCCGACCGGAAGGTCGCGGTCGACCCGGAGGAACCGGACGGGGGCGAACCCTCCGTCACGGTCACGCTTACCGGCGATGCCGTTTCCGCGGTCTTTGAAGACCCCGCGGAAAACCTCCGCACCGACGCCGCCGAGCCGCTGGTCGACGGGGAAGACCCGGAGCTTGCCGCCGGACGGGCGTTATACCGCGCTCTGAGCGCCGCTACGGGCATCCGGCCCCACTGGGGCATCCTGACCGGGGTGCGGCCGTCCAAGGTCATGACGAAGCACCTGGGCGGTAAATCGGAGGCGGACGCGAAAGCGTATTTCGTAAACTCCCTTTACGTCGAGCCAAAGAAGGCGGACCTCGCCTGCACGGTCTCCAAAGCGGAAGAGACCATTATGGCCGCGACCACCGAAGACTCCTTCAGCCTGTACATCGGCATCCCGTTCTGCACGAGCCGGTGCACTTACTGTTCCTTTGTGGCGGAGTCCATCGCCAGCCCCCGCGCGAAAGCGCTTTACCCGGCCTATTTTGAAAAGCTCCTCCTGGAGCTTGAGGAAATGGGGAAGATCGCCAAAGAGGCGGACCGGACCCTGCGCACCGTCTATGTCGGCGGCGGCACACCGTCCACCCTCAGCGCGGAGCAGACTTATACGCTTTTGTCCACCGTCCGGAACGTCTTCGATATGAGCCGCTGTTCGGAGGTCACCTTCGAGGCCGGCCGGGCCGACTCCATCACCGAAGAGAAACTTCGCGCCATGAAGGACGGCGGGGCGGACCGCATCTCCATCAACCCGCAGACGATGACGGACTCCATTCTGGAAGCCGTCGGCCGCAACCACACCGTGCAGGACGTGTACGACGTCTTCACGGCGGCGCGGTTGACCGGCATTTCCAACATCAACATGGACCTCATCGCGGGGCTGCCCGGAGACACGCCGGAGAACTTCGAACGTTCCCTGAAAGACGTCATCGCGCTGGACCCGGAATCCGTCACCGTCCATACGCTGGCGCTGAAACGTTCCGCTACCCTGACCGGCAGCAGAGCGCTGTTCGAGCGGGGCAGAGATACCGCCCGCATGGTTGACATTGCCGGCGATCTGCTCTATGATGCAGGCTACGCGCCGTACTACATGTACCGCCAGACCCGCTCCGTCGGGAACCTTGAGAACGTCGGCTGGTCAAAACCGGGCTTTGAGAGCGCCTACAACGTCTTCATGATGGAAGAGTGCCAGGACGTCTTTGCCTGCGGCGCCGGCGGGGTCACGAAACTGCTGGTACCGGGCACCACGGACATTGTCCGCGTGTTCAACTACAAATATCCGTATGAGTATGTCGACCGGTTCGATACGCTCCTCAGCAATAAACAGAAGATCCGCGATTTTTACGGGATCTGAAAGGAAGCCACCTATGCCTAAGAAAGACCGGACCGGGGGCCAGTCCCTGCTCGGCGGCGCCATGCTGCTGATGATCACGACGATCATCGTCCATGTCATCGGGATCATCTACAAGATCCCCATCACAGCGATCCTGGGTCCTGTCGGCCGCGGGTACTTCACCAACGCCTATGAGATCTACACACCGCTGTATGCCATCTCCATGGCAGGTCTGCCGGTCGCACTGTCCAAAATGGTCTCGGAACGCATGGCCACCGGTCAGTACCGGGAAGTCCACGCGGTCCGCAAAGAGGCGCAGAAACTCTATCTGATCACCGGTATGACCGGCACCGTCATCCTGTGGCTCCTGGCCTGGCCGTACACCCACGCGACCGTCGGCTCCATCCATACGCCGGAGGCCTTCTGGAGCATCATGATGATCGCGCCCTCCATCCTGTTCGCGTGTATGATGTCCTCGTACCGCGGCTATTATGAGGGCCTGCGCAACATGGCCCCGACCGGTTACTCCCAGGTCTTCGAGACCCTTGGCAAACTGGTCTTCGGTCTTGTGCTGGCCGTCTGGGTCCGCGACCGCGGCCTCGCGCAGTACGAGGCAGGGGAGGCTGTCTACGGCACCGTCTGCCACAGCGCGGAAGAGGCCGCCAGCGCCATCGCGCCCTTCAGCGCCGCAGCCGCCATCTTCGGCGTCACCCTCGGCACAGTCCTCGGTCTCATCTATCTCGTCATCCGCCACCATGTCATTGGCGACGGGATCACCCAGGAAATGCTCGCCGGCTCGCCGGCGCCGGAAGCGGGGAAGGAACTCCGATCCAAGATCATCCGGTTTGCCATTCCCGTCGTCACGAGTTCCCTCGTCCTGAACGTCACGAACCTCATCGACGCCTGGACCGTCAACAACCGGGTACAGGCCGCCGTTATGAAAGACCCCTCGGTCTTCCATACGATGTATGCCCTCGAATTCGCGGCTTCCAACGTGGTGGACAAGGACATCAAAAGTTATCTTTACGGCGCCTACGGTGTCGCGCTGGACTTCCGCAACCTCATTCCGACCATCATCATGACTCTCGGCCTCTCGGCCATCCCGGTGCTCTCCGGCGCCTGGGCGACGAAGGACCATGAAAAGATGAGATCTTCCATCCAGACCGTTCTGAAGACCGCGACCCTGCTGGCCGTTCCGACAGGTTTTGTCATGGCGGCCCTCGCGGAACCGGTCTTAAAGATCCTCTATGTCGGTACCAACGCGGAATCCTCCATCACGATCTCCGCGCCCTTTATCGCGATCTACGGCATCTTCGCCCTGATCCTCTCGATCTCAACGCCGATCACAAACATGCTGCAGGCCATCGGCCGCGCGGACGTGCCCTTAAAGGCCCTGGCCGTCGGCGCATCGCTGAAGATCCTCTGTGACTTCACCCTCTGCGGCATCCCGTCCATCAACATCAAGGGCGCCCCGGTCGGCACCATCGTCTGCTACATCTATATCATCACCCACAACCTCGTCGTGCTGCTGAAGCAGACGAAGGTCAAAGTCGACTGGAAGAACGTCTTTCTGAAACCCTTCACCGCCGGCGCGCTGGCCGGCGTCAGCGCCTACTACATTTACCTCATTTTCGAGCGGATCCTGCCCGTCGGACTCGAAGGATCCCGTAACGCGAATTTCACCTGGGCGACACTGATCGCGCTATTCGGTTCCATTGTCCTCTGGCTCATTTTCCTGGCGGTCCTCCGTGTTTTGAATCGTGAAGATATCGAAGCCCTTCCAAAAGGCAAAAAAATCGCGAAAGTACTTGAAAAATTGAAGGTTATAAGCTAATATATTGTAGACATGAATGTGTCTGAGTAGCACATTTAGTATATTTTAGTAATTTATTGGAGGAATTAAACAATGAATAAGACTGATCTTGTCAATGCTGTTGCCGCTGAAACCGGTTTCACCAAGAAAGACGCTGAAAAAGCTGTTGCTTCTGTCCTCGATCAGATCACTGAGGCCCTCAAGGCCGGTGACAAAGTCCAGCTGGTCGGCTTCGGTACCTTCGAAGTCCGCAATCGTGCCGCGAAACAGGGCCACAACCCGAGAACCGGCGAGCCGATGACCGTTCCGGCATCCAAGCTTCCCGCTTTCAAAGCCGGCAAAGCTCTCAAGGACGCTGTCAAATAAGTTGTTTTGAATTTACGTTGGGAGGAGCGCAGCACGCGTTCCTCCCAATTTCCATTTGAGGTAGCATTATGAGATTAGACAAATACCTGAAGGTCTCCCGGCTCGTCAAGCGGCGCACCGTCGCCAACGAGCTCTGCGACGCCAAACACGTCACCGTCAACGGCAAAGTGGCCCGCGCGTCCTACGACGTCAAGGTGGGGGACGAGATCGAGATCACCATGGGTTCCCGCGTCATCCGCGCGAAAGTCGTCACGGTCACCGAACACGCGACCAAGGAGACCGCGGCGGATATGTACACCCTTCTGTAAATAGTTTCTTTCAAAGCTATATTATTGCTTGCGTTTAACGAACCTTTTATATTATAATTTTTTGTGATTTAAAAGGCATTCAGAGATATCACAGTCAGAAAGGAAGGTCCTGTCATTGGCAACTGCGAAACGCGAAAAGGCCAAAGGTACGAGCAACCGCAGCTTTATCCTTACGCTGGCCACCCTTGCCATGGTTGGAATTTTTGTCATTTCCGTGTTTTCTCTGCAACTGCAAATCCGGGACAAGACCCGAGAGGTGGAAGCGGCGCAGCAGACCCTCGCATCGGCCGAGGCCGAGAACGAGGAGCTGAAGGAGCTGGCCCGCGAAGAGGACGAGAGCACCTATATGGAGCGCATCGCCCGTGACGTCCTCGGTTATGTCCTGCCCGGCGAGAGCGTCTATTATGACGTCTCCACCGGAAGCTGAAGCGTGTAGAAAGGGGAACACTGCGCTTATATGGCAATCGAAGTAGGAGAAATCTATGAGGGGAAAGTCACCGGACTGACCAAGTTCGGCGCATTCGTTGACCTGGGTGAGGACCAGGTCGGTATGGTCCACATTTCGGAGGTCTCGGCGTCCTTTGTCAAGGACATCGGAGACTATCTCGAAAAAGGACAGAACATCAAAGTCAAAGTCCTGAACATCGACGGCAGCGGAAAGATCAGCCTTTCCGTCAAGCAGGTCCCGGAAAACGCGAACCTGCAGAAGCGGTCGAACGACGCATCGCCCAAAGACGGCGGGGACCGGGAGAGAAAAGAGAAGAAACGTTCCCAGCCGAATGTCTGGCAGGGACAGAAGTCCAAGTATCAGGAGGGACAGGAATTGTCCTTCGAGGAAATGATGTCCCAGTTCAAGGCGCAGTCCGACGACAAACTGACGGACTTGAAGCGTGCCACCGAGTCCAAACACGGCGGTTTTTCGCGCCGCGGCGGCAATAAACGCTACAATTGAAAAATGTTTGATACAACCACCGGAGGTCCTGTATGCTTTCGGTGGTTTTATGTTATAATGTAAGTGCACAAAAACCCCTGAAGGAGGTCACACTATGAAAACTACGATCGTTGGCAGAAAGTGCACGCCGAAAGAGTCCTTTAAGGACCATGCCGAAAAGAAACTTGCGAAAATCGACAAGTTCTTCGGCGGGGAGGGCACCGCGAAAATCACTGCTTCCGTGAATAAAAATAATACGACCACGGTCGAACTCACCGTGAACAACAACGGTCTGTTCTTCCGCTCACAGGCGAACGACCCGGACATGACGGCGGCGCTGGACAAATGCGTCGACAGCATGATCCGGCAGATCCGCAAGAACAAGACCCGCGTCGAGAAGCAACTGAAGTCCGGCAACTTCGAGGAGCTGGTCCCCGAAGTGGAGAACGTCGTCGAGGAAGAGGAGTTCAAGCTGGTCCGCCAGAAGAACATCGTCGTCAAACCCCAGACGGTGGACGAGGCCATCCTCCAGATGAACCTGCTGGAACACGACTTCTACCTGTTTGAGAACATCGACACCGGCGACGTCAACGTCGTCTACGCCCGCAAAGAGGGCGGCTACGGTGTCCTGGAACCCGAAAAAGAATGAATATGGAATTTGTCGTACCGTGCCTCATGGGCGTCGAGGGGCTCATCGCGAATGAGCTCCGCGAACTCGGGGCCGGCAATGTCCGGGCGGAAAACGCACGCGTCCTGTTCGAGGGCGATGAACATATTTTAGCCCGCGCCAACATTTGTTTACGGCATGCGGAAAGAATCCAGATCCTTCTGGGTTCTTTTCATGCCGAGACCTTTGAGGAACTGTTCCAGGGCGTCAAGGCCCTGCCCATCGAAGACTGGGTGGGGAAGGACGATGCGTTCCCCGTCAAAGGGTATTCGCTGAACTCCAAGCTGTTCAGCGTCCGGGATTGCCAGGCCATCATCAAAAAGGCCATGGTCGAACGCTTGAAGACCGTCTACCAGGTGCCCTGGTTCAATGAGACCGGAACCAAATACCAGTTCCAGTTCTCTATCCTGAAGGATGAAGTCACGCTGGTCATCGACACGACCGGCGCCGGCCTCCACAAGCGCGGCTACCGCCTGCAGGCCAACGACGCGCCCATCAAGGAGACCCTAGCCGCGGCCCTCATCGACGTCGCCCGGGTCCGGGACTTCCACACGCTGTACGACCCCATGTGCGGGTCCGGCACCATCCTCATCGAAGGCGCCCTGAAGGCGCTGAACATGGCCCCCGGCGTGAACCGTCATTTCGCGGCGGAACGTTTCCATCAGTTCCCGGCAGAGGTCTGGGAGGAAGAGCGGGAGCGCGCGAAGGCTGCGGTCAATACGGACTGCACGTTCCACGCCTACGGCTCGGACATCGACCCCGAAGCCATCGCCATCGCGAAGGAAAACGCGAAGCGCGCCGGCGTCGCGGACCGTATCACCTTCGAAGTGAAAGACCTCAAAGACTTCGAGAAGAAAACGGAGCGCGGCACCGTCATCTGCAACCCGCCCTACGGTGAACGCCTGATGGAGATCAGGGAGGCGGAAGACATTTACCGCACCATGGGAAAGGTCTTCCGGAAGGAACGGGGCTGGTCCTATTCCGTCATCAGCCCGCATGAAGATTTCGAGCGCCTGTTCGGCCGACGGGCCGACAAACGGCGCAAGCTGTATAACGGCATGATCAAATGCCAGTTCTACATGTATTTCAAGTAAGGAGTCATCAACGCTATGCCGTCCAAAGCAAAAGCTGTCTACGTCTGCCAGAACTGCGGCTACGAGAACCCCAAGTGGTACGGGAAATGCCCGCACTGTGGCGAATGGGGGACCATGGAGGAGGAACTGCATCTTCCCGAAGGGTCCGGCACATCGCTCAAACGTAAGGAAACCGCCGCAGTCCCGCTGAAGATCTCCGAGATCGAGACTCGCGGGGAGCACCGCTATCAGACCGGGCTCTCCGAATTCGACCGCGTCCTCGGCGGCGGGCTCGTCAAAGGCTCGGTGGTTCTGCTGTCCGGCGACCCCGGCATCGGTAAGTCCACCATCCTTCTGCAGGTGTGTGAGACACTGGGGAAGACCCGGACGGTCCTGTACGCCTCCGGTGAGGAAAGCGCCCACCAGATCAAGCTGCGGGCCGACCGCCTCGGCGTCTCGTCGGAGAACCTGTCGGTTTTGTGCGATACGGACTGTGAGCTCGTGTGCGAGACCATCCACACGATGAAACCCGGCGTCGCCATCATCGACTCCATCCAGACCATGACGCTCTCCGAACTGTCCTCCTCCGCCGGCAGCGTCACCCAGGTCCGGGAATGCACGAACCTGTTGCTGCGCACAGCGAAGAGCCTGGACATCCCGGTCATCATCGTCGGCCACGTCAACAAGGACGGGAACATCGCCGGCCCCAAAGTGCTCGAGCACATCGTGGACACGGTCCTGTACTTCGAAGGCGAAAAGAACTACGCCTACCGCATCCTGCGGGCCGAAAAGAACCGTTTCGGCTCCACCAATGAGATCGGCGTCTTCGAAATGATGGACCTCGGGCTCCGGCAGGTCGAAAACCCCTCCAAAATGATGCTGGAAGGCCGTCCCGCCAATTCTTCGGGTTCGTGTGTGGCCTGCGTCATGGAGGGCTTACGGCCCATTCTGGCGGAAGTCCAGGGGCTCGCAACCACCAGCAGCTTCGGCAACCCGCGGCGCATGGCCAACGGCTATGACTTCAACCGCCTCAACGTCATCCTGGCCGTCCTTGAAAAGAGGGGAGGGTACTACTTCTCCAACATGGACGTGTACCTCAACGTCATCGGCGGCGTGAAACTCTATGAACCCGCGGCGGACCTGTCCGTCGCCCTCTCACTGGTCTCTTCGTTAAAAGAGGCCGTCGTCGCGGACGATGTGCTCGCCTTCGGCGAGATCGGCCTTGCCGGTGAAGTCCGGTCGGTCGGGTTCTGTGAGCAGCGGGTCAAAGAGGCCATCCGTTTAGGCTTCCACAAGATCATCGTCCCGAAAGATAACCTGAAACACCTCTCCAAAGAGACCCTCGGTCAGGCCGAGATCATTGGAGTACAGTATATTTCGCAGGCGTTCCACGCCGCGTTATCGTAAGGAGGTCCTTCATGTATACCGTGAACGACGTATTGAGCTTTGTCGAAGAAGAAGATGTGAAATTCATCCGTCTGGCATTTGTCGACATCAAGGGCACCCAGAAGAACATCGCCATCATGCCCGGCGAACTTCCGCGCGCCTTCTCGGAGGGCATCCCGTTTGCCTCCAGCAACATCGAAGGGTTCAACAAATACGTGCTGTCGGACCTCTATCTGCACCCGGACCCGTCGACCCTCTCCATTTTGCCCTGGAGACCGTCCAACGGGCGCGTTGTACGCATGTTCTGTAACGTGACTTACCCGGACGGAACGCCCTTTGAAGGGGATTCCAGGAGCATTTTACAGAAGGCGATCCAAACGGCCGAAGACAGCGGCATTTTCTGTACCTTCGGCAACGAGACCGAATTCTATCTGTTCAAAACCGACGATGACGGCAATCCGACCAAGGTGCCCTTTGACGACGCCGGTTACCTGGACATCGCCCCCGAAGACAAGGGAGAGAACGTCCGCCGGGAGATCTGCTTTACGCTCTCCGACATGGGCATTATCCCGGAGTCCTCACACCACGAGGCCGGTCCCGGGCAGAACGAAGTCGACTTCAAGTATTCCGACCCGCTGACCGCGGCGGAGAACGCCATCACGCTCCGGGCCGTCATCAAGACCATCGCTGGGCGCAGCGGCCTGTACGCGGACTTCTCGCCGAAACCCCTCGGCAAGAGCGACGGCAACGGCATGCACATCAACCTCACGGTCACGGCGGCGAACGGGGAAGACAAGCTGCGCGCCTTCATGGCGGGCATCCTCAAACATATTGAGGAGATCACCTTCTTCCTGAACCCGACCGAGGAGTCCTACCAGCGGCTCGGGGAAAAATCCGCGCCGATTTACATCACATGGTCCGCGGAGAACCGCAACCAGCTCATTCAGATCCCGGATTGTCCGGACAACAGAAAACATCTGAAACTGCGCTCTCCGGACTCCGGTTCCAACCCGTACATCGCGTACGCGTTACTCATGTACGCGGGGCTCGACGGCATCCGGAACGATCTCGACCCGGGAGAACCGACGAACCTCGACCTTCTGACCTCCGATGAGACGGCGAGAGCCAACGCCAAAACGCTTCCGCTGAGCCTCGAAGAGGCCAGAGAACTGGCGCTGAACTCCGAATTCGTCCGTTCCATCCTGGGCGATGATTACCTGAATCTGTTCTAAGGAACTGCTTTAAACCATTAGAGAAAGGGGGCCGGGGCCGCTTGAAAAACGAACAGCGATGCAGCGTACTGGTGGTCTCGACCACCGAAAAAGCCTTTGAATTCTATAAAAGCATCCTTCCGAAAGAACAGTTTTATCCGATCCTGAGTGCCCATTCCGCCGGAGAAGCCGGCCGCATGCTCCTGGAGCTCGAAGTGGACATCGTCGTCATCAACGCGCCGCTGAAAGACGAGTTCGGGACCGAGTTCGCGATGGACCTTGCCGAAAAGGAAAACGTGAGTGTTCTGCTCATGGTGCGGCAGGAACAGTTTGAGCAGGTCTCCTACAGGGTAGAGGAGTACGGTGTCCTGACCCTGGCAAGGCCCTGTAACAGCCAGCAGACCCTGCAGGCCATGAAACTTCTGCTCGCGACCCGCAAACGTTTCAGAGTGCTCGCACAGAAAACGGCAACCCTCGAAGAAAAGATGGCCGAAGTCCGACTGGTCACCCGCGCGAAGAGCATGCTCATGGAACGCATGAACATGTCCGAGCAGGAAGCGCACCGGTATCTGGAGAAAGCCGCCATGGACAACAGCATGAAAAAGAGCGTTTTGGCACAGAACATCATCGACAATTTCGAAAAGAACTCTTAAGGGAAGAGCCGAATATACCTCCTGAAAATTTGATCTATAATTATACAAAATAAATGTTTTGTATAATTTAGGGGAGGTTGCAAAGGAATAAAGGGCTGAACAGCCTAAACTTGAAAAACCGCGTATCTACGCGGTTTTCTTTCTATCTATATATAATAATGTATCTTTTATTCATTCTGTTTGCGATTTACCATCCGCGTTTTTGATTTCCCATTTCTCTTTTTCCAAAACCTCTCATCGATTTCTGATGTTTGAAACGACCATTCCTTCGTTCCAAAAATTCTGATCGAATGGATTTTTCGTCTCTTCAGGTCATTTCTCTTCAAAACTGCAAAATTTCCATTCAACCAGATTATTTTCAATGAACCAGCCTCTGTGAAGAAAATTCTCTTTGAATGATGATTTTTAATAAATAATTATATTCAGACGATTTCTTCCGGGAACGCTGAATCAGGCGTTTCCAAGTGAGCATACCCTGCTGTATGCGAACCAGAGGGCTGTGGGCTTCGGCGTCTTCAGCGGGACCGGAAGGAAATCGGCGAATCTATAAAAAGTTACACATTGTGAATTATTTAACAAGACAGACCTCTTTTCAATAGAAATAGAAACAGCCGCAGATTCCTCTGCGGCTGATCTTTGTTTCGTATGAATCGCTTACGCGTTTTTCATGTTGGAAACTTTCAGACGGGCAAATGCACGCTGGAGTGCTGCCTGCGCACGAATGTAGTCTTCGTGGGAAAGCTGGCCCTGAAGCCGTTCTCTGGCTCTCTCCTCTGCCCTCTTCGCGCGGTTGACGTCGATCTCTTCGGGCCACTCCGCCGTGTCGGCGAGGATGGTGACCTTTTCAGCGTCGACATCCGCAAACCCTTCGGACAGGAATGCATTTGTCAGTTTTCCGTCGACCTTGAACTGCATGACGCCGGCGATGACCGCCGTTGCCATGGTCATATGGCCTGGAAGGATACCGATCTGTCCGGTCGGTGTCTCCAGAATGACTTCTTCGACAGGGCCCTCGTAGAAGGACTTTTCCGGAGTCTTGATGACCAGATAAGTCGTCTTTTTATCTACACTAGCCATGGTTACACCTCTTATTCAGCGGTCGCTTCCAGCTCTTTGGCAGCAGCGTAGACCTCATCGATGGAGCCCTTCATGTAGAAGCAGTCTTCCGGAATGTCATCCATCTTACCGTCAACGATCTCCTTGAAACCGCGGATGGTCTCTTTCAGCGGGACGTATTTACCGTCGAAACCGGTGAACTGGGACGCAACGTTGAACGGCTGGGACAGGAACTTCTTGATCTTACGGGCACGGAAAACGGCGAGTTTGTCGTCGTCTGACAGTTCGTCGATACCGAGAACGCCGATGATGTCCTGCAGTTCCTTGTATTTCTGAAGGGTCGCCTGGACGCGTCTGGCAACGTCGTAATGCTCCTGACCAACGACCAGCGGGTCAAGGATACGGGACGAAGAATCCAGCGGGTCAACGGCCGGGTAAATACCTTCTTCGACGATGGCACGGGACAGAACGGTACGAGCGTCCAGGTGCGCGAAGATGGTGGCCGGCGCCGGGTCCGTAAGGTCATCCGCAGGGACGTAAACGGCCTGGACGGATGTGATGGAACCCTTCTTGGTGGATGTGATTCGTTCTTCCAGCTGACCGACGTCAGTCGCCAGAGTCGGCTGATAACCGACGGCGGACGGCGTACGGCCGAGCAGCGCGGAAACTTCCGAGCCGGCCTGGATGAAACGGAAAATGTTGTCGATGAACAGAAGAACGTCCTGGTTCATCATGTCACGGAAATACTCCGCGATCGTAAGGCCGGTCAGACCGACTCTCATACGCGCTCCGGGCGGTTCGTTCATCTGGCCGAAGATCATAGCGGTCTTGTCCAGAACGCCGGATTCTTCCATTTCGAACCAGAGGTCGTTACCTTCACGGGAACGCTCGCCGACGCCGGAGAAGACGGAATAACCGCCGTGCTCGGTGGCGACGTTGTGGATAAGTTCCTGGATCAGAACGGTTTTGCCGACGCCGGCGCCACCGAACAGACCGATCTTACCACCTTTTGCATACGGGACCAGAAGGTCCAGAACTTTGATACCGGTTTCCAGGATCTCGGTCGCGGGCATCTGATCTTCAAATGCCGGGGCGTCACGATGGATGGACCAGTAATCGGCGGGGTTCATCTCGCCTTTGTCATCCAGGGTTTCACCAAGGACCGTCATCATACGGCCCAGCGCGGCTTCGCCGACCGGGACCTTGATGGGAGAGCCGGTATCGACAGCTTCCAGACCTCTCTTCAGGCCTTCCGTGGCGGACATGGCAACACAGCGAACGGTCTGTTCACCAAGGTGCTGCATGACTTCCGCGGTAACGCTCTGCTCGCCGTTTTTGATCTTGACGGCGTTGTAGATCTCCGGAAGCTGACCGTTGTCGAATTTGACGTCGACAACAGGACCGATGACTTTCGCCACTTGTCCAATATTCTCAGCCATGTATGGTTCCTCCTAAACTTATAATGCAGACGCACCACCGACGATCTCGGTGATCTCCTGCGTGATCGCAGCCTGGCGGGCGCGGTTGTAATCCAGATTCATCTTCTCGAGCATTTCCTCTGCATTATCGGTGGCGCTCTCCATCGCTGTCATACGCGCACTCTGCTCACTCGTATAAGCCTGAACCAGGCAGTTATACGTGACCCAGGTCATGTACTTCTTGATGATGACGTCGAAGACGGCATCGGCGGACGGCTCGAATTTCATCATTTCGTCCACGGGTTTCATCTCTTCGATGCCGAGACGGTTGCGGAATTCGTTGATGTCCAGCGGAAGCAGTTTCATGGCCGTCGGGACCAGGGAAAGTGCGGTTTTCATGCGTGTATAAACGACATAGACGTCGTCGTATTGACCAATCGTGAAACGTTCTAACAGGATCTGACCCATTTCACGGGCGCGGATCAGCGTGGGTTCCCGCAGCGGATAGATATAATCTTCATCCACTTTGTGTTCGGTCTTCCGGAAGTATTCCCGGCCCATCCGGCCGCAGATGAGGACTTCCACGTTGCCGTTCGGCTGCTCTTTGATGAGCCGCTCAACTTCTTTGCAGACGTTGGAGTCATATCCGCCGGAAAGACCTTTGTCGCCGGTCATGACGAGGATAGCCGTCGTCTTTTCTTCGGGCGATTTGTCTGTCCGTTTGTCGAACACGGGATTGTGGATCTCCGCGCTGTGAGAAAGGATCTCGACCAGGACCGTTTCGATGTCATCAAAGAACGGAGACACAACGTCGAGCTGGTCTCTGGCTCTTTTCAGCTTCGAGGCGGAAACGACCTTCATCGCATTGGTGACCTTCTGGATCTGCTGGATGGAGTTCATTCGCGCCTTGATCTCACCGGTTTTCGGCATAAGGTCCCTTCTTTCTTAAACGTTCCAGCTTTCCTTGAACGCTTTGATGTCGGCGTCCAGGCTGGCCGCGAGTGCGTCCGTCATCTGGCCTTCGGACAGGATCCCGTCCAGAAGGGCCTGATCGGAGCTCTTGACATAGTCCAGGAGGCCTTTGTTGAAATCGACGACCTTTTCTTTGTCGATATCCATCAGGTTGCCGTTGACCGCGCAGTACAGAAGCACGACCTGCTCCTCGACCTCGTACGGGCTGTACTGAGGCTGTTTCAGGACTTCGAACAGGCGTTCGCCCTGCATGAGCTGTTTCTTCGTGCTTTCGTCCAGGTCGGAACCGAACTGTGCGAAGACGGCCATCTCACGGTACTGGGCCAGGTTGACACGCAGCGGGCCGGCGATCTTCTTCATCGCCTTGATCTGGGCGTCACCGCCGACACGGGAGACGGAGAAACCAACGTTGACAGCAGGTCTCTGGCCGGCGAAGAAGAGTTCGGTCTCCAGGAAGATCTGACCGTCGGTGATGGAAATGACGTTGGTCGGGATGTATGCGGAAATGTCACCGGCCTGGGTCTCGACGATAGGCAGAGCGGTCAGAGAACCGCCGCCGATCTTGTCGGAAAGACGGGCCGCGCGTTCCAGCAGTCTGGAATGCAGATAGAAGACGTCGCCGGGGTAAGCTTCACGGCCCGGAGAACGTTTCAGAAGCAGGGAGACCGCGCGGTATGCGACCGCGTGCTTGGACAGGTCATCATAAATGATGAGGACGTCCTTGCCCTGTCTCATGAAATGCTCTGCCATGGCGCAGGCAGCGTACGGGGCGATGTACTGAACGGTGGAACTCTGTTCCGCCGTGGAGGCAACGATAAGGGTGTATTCCATGGCACCGTACTTATCGAGCGTGCTCTTGATCGTGGCGACAGAAGAAGCCTTCTGGCCGATCGCGCAGTAGACGCAGAGAACGTCCTTGCCCTTCTGGTTGATGATGGTATCAAGGGCAATGGCCGTTTTACCGGTCTGACGGTCACCGATGATGAGCTCACGCTGGCCGCGGCCGATGGGCGTCATGGCATCGATGGAGATGATACCGGTCTGAAGCGGGACGTTAACGCCCTGGCGCTCCAGGATGCCGGGGGCCGGAGACTCGATCGGACGAGTTTCCGTGGCGTTAATGGGACCGCGGCCGTCAATGGGGTTGCCGAGCGGGTCGACAACGCGGCCGATGAGGTCGTCACCAACCGGCACCGAGAAAACTTTACCGGTACATTTGGCGGTCATACCTTCCTTGATTTCTCTGTCCGAGCCCAGAAGGATACAACCGACATTGTCTTCCTCGAGGTTCATGGCCATACCGGTCGAGCCGTTTTCAAACTCGAGCAGCTCGCCATAAACCGCGTTCTGAAGACCGTAAAGTCTGGCAATACCGTCACCGGAGGAAAGAACGTAACCGATGTCTTCCTCGGAGCTCTTCATATCGTAGTTTTCGATACGCTCCCGGATGACGGCAGTGATTTCTTCGGGTTTCAGTTTCATATGTTCACCTACACTTATAAAGCGTTGATTCCTGCCGCAAGGGCTTTCAGCTTGCCTGCGACAGATTCATCGTACATGGTCCCTTCCACGACGATGACGGCGCCGCCAATGATGTCCGGGTCGACTTTGAGGTCGACACTGACCTTCTCGGCGCCATATTGTTTCCGGAACTTCTCGCTGATCTTTTCGATCAGGTCGGGTTCCGCTTCCATAGCAGTTGTGATCTGCATGCGAATGACATTATTTCTGCTGTCGTAAAGATCCTGATAGTCCGCAGAGATCTCAGGCACGAGCGTGATCCGGCTCTTTTCCAGCAGGAGCAGGAGCGTGTTCAGTGTGAGCGTATCGACCTGATCGCCGAAGATCTCGCGCAGCGCTTTCTGCTTTTCGAGCTGGGTGTGTTTCGGACTCACGAAAAATGCGATGAGTTCCTCTTCGGTCTCAAAGACCTCGCGACAGTTCTTCAGATCCTGATTGCAAAGATCTTCTTTTCCCTGCGCTTCGGCAGCTTTAAATAATGCACTTGCATATCGTTCCGATATCAGAGACATTAAGCAGCACCTGTTTCCTCAAGGAATTTATCGATGATCTTACGGTTGGCCTCGTTGTCCATATTGGCCGACATGACCTTGGACGCGGCGGCAAGGGCGAGCCCGGCGATCTCAGCCTTGGACTCCTGCAGGATCTTCTGATGTTCTCTTTCCGAATCTTCTTTGGCGCGCGCGATGATCTCACGGCCTTCCTGTTCCGCCTTTTCGACGGTGGAATTGTAGATGTTGTTCGCGCGGGCAGTCATATCGTCGATGATCTTCTGTCCTTCCGCTCTGGCGTTTTTGATCTGGGCTTCATACTGAGCCTTCAGTTCCTGGGCCTCGGCGTTGGCTTTCTCCGATTCATTGATGGACGTCTCGATCTCTTCGGCACGGGTGTCCATATAGTTCATGATCGGTTTCCAGAGAAGTTTTTTGACGATAAGGAACAGGATCAGAAAATTCAGGAAAGCAAAGACACATGTGTATAAGTTAAGACTTTCCAGCATCCTGTATCAATCCTTTACTAAAATCTTTAACCAACTTTACCCTGGAGCATGATCGCGATAACGAACGCGAAGATCGCGGTAACCTCGGAAAGGGTCGCGAAGATAAGACCGGTGGACATGACCTTACCGGAAGCTTCGGGGTTGCGGGCAACGGATTCGGAAGCTTTACCGGAAGCAAAGCCAAGGCCGATACCGGCACCGATGGCGGCGAGCATAGCAATACCAGCTGCGATAGCAATAAGTCCTGTGTTCATAAGTTAATCCTCCTCGTTGATGGCTTCCGCGATATATACGGAAGATAAGAAAATGAAAATGTACGCCTGAAGTCCCGCGTCGAATACATCGAAGAACGCGCTTGCAAGCGGGACGACCGGTTTGACGAACAGTGCTCCCAGATAGAGCATATCCATGATGATGACAGCGGCCAGGATGTTACCGAAGAGTCGCAGAGACAGCGACATGGTACGGGTAACGTAATCCAGGATGTTGAACGGCAGCATGATGGGTGTCGGGTGCAGGAAGTTCTTGAAGAACCCCTTGATGCCCTTGAACTTGATCGCCGAAAGCGGGATCAGGCAGATCGTCATCAGTGCCAGTGTCAGCGGGATATTCAAGTCCGAAGTCGGCGGCTCCAGCTGCAGCCAGCGCTCCGGCAAATGACCTGTCCAGTGTTCAACCAATTCCGCGGACGGAATGAAGTTGATCAGGGGCAAGGTGTTCGCGAAGATCAGGAACATGAAAATGGTTCCGAAATACGGGATGAACTTTTTATAGTTCTTCTCTCCCATGGTGCCTTTCAGAATGTTGCCGAACACCGTATAGAACGATTCGGCCGCTTTCTGACGGAACGTGGTGGGAACCTTGGTCCATTTCTTCGTGTTGCCAAGCCAGGCAGCCAGTGCGATGACGATCAGAGATACGATCCACACAATGATCATGGTCTCCGTGATCGGGATATCGAGACTGCCGAGATGGATGTTAAACCATACTTCATGGTTGAACAGTTCGTTGACGTCCAAATGATCGCTCCTTTCCTCAAAGATAAAACCCGGTATGCGTGATACCGGTGGCCTCCAGAACGGAATAAACCATAACGGAAGCCGGAATGGCCACAATGCCGCCGAACAGAACCCAGAAGCTCTCCATGCTGACCCTTAATACCAGGTAGAGCGCGACCAGCATTACGATAAAAGCACTGACAAGGACTCCGGAGGAGATGATGACAGGTGCCTTCTTACCGGTCCCGGCGCTGCGAAAAAGCATAGCCGTTGCCTCAAACATGAAGAGGCTTATGGCATAGCCCAGGACGGCGACCCCGAGATTACGGGCTTTGTGGTCCAGGAACAACATAACTACGAGAACAAAAACGGCAAACAAGAAAAAAGACAGTTTGAAAAGAAACTGCTCTAACTTTTTGTTGACCATAAGTCCTCACCCGTATATATTGTTAAACCTAAATAATTATACATAAATGTGAGAATGTTGAAAACCCGAAAAAGCCGAAAAATCCTGTTAAATATTAAATTATCAGGAGCTTCCTTCCCCACTTTCCAAAGCCAAATTTGAGAACGTACAAAAAAGATGCTATAATTATACAAAATATTGAAAAACACTCAAAGGAGACACCATGGACAACGACCTCATTTACCTGTATGACGAAGA
>R19__coassemble_134_pt1 | contig 41642 bp, 36 predicted proteins | sample R19__metabat2_low_PE_020 | metagenome-assembled genome bin R19 | reverse complement strand
AACTGTCGACCGACCCGCAGCTGATGGGTGCCCTGGGCGCCGCGGAATATGCCCGCAAAAAGGGCATGGCTGCCTAAAAGGAGGAACCGACTATGAAAAAACTGACATCACTGTTGTTGAAAGTGATCAAGATCCTTTGCATCACGGTCGGCGTACTCTTCGTTGTCTATTTCTGGAATCTGGATATGAAACTGATGGGCTGGCTCTACAAAAAGGTCAATGAGATCTTTGACCGCAAAAAGCACGATATCCAGTTCTGATCAAAACGAAAAGAAAGGAAGTTCGACCATGAGCTGTAATACCTGTCCGGACGGACATGTCCACCCCGATGAGAATCGCGAGGCAGTCGCGCTGCTGCGGTATATGATCGATCACAATAAACACCACACAGATGAGCTGTATGACCTCGCGGGAAAGCTGGACGGAGACGCCAAACAACTCGTCCATGCCGCGGTCATCCAGTATGAGCAGGGCACCGACAAGCTGGAGCAGGCCCTGAAAGCAATGGGGGAGGCGGTCCTCTGATGTGCCTTTCCACTGTCTATAAAATGGGCCCGTCCGAACCGGTCCTGTTCTGTAAAAATATCCAGTCTGTCGACGTTTCTCCGACGGACGGGAAACTGACCTTTACAGATATTCTGGGCATCCGGTATGAAGCTCTCGCGGAAATACGCTCGATCGATCTCGTCGAAAACATTATACAGATCTCCGAAAATGAACAAAGCTGAAGTATTTGTTTTGCCTTGTTCGTCATTTCGCATTACAATGAAAATAAAGAATAAAAAGTTGGGAGGAACTTTTTTATGAAAAAGGAGTATGATCCGTTATTCACCCCGTGGAAGATCGGGAATGTAGAGATCAAAAACCGTATCGTCCTGGCTCCTATGGGCGGCACCTGTATCTTTGGCTGGACCGAGCCCAACCATTTCGATAAGGAAGCTGCCTGGCTGCTCCAGACGATTGCGGAAAACAACTGCGGTCTGGTCCTTCCCGGCATTGCCCCCGTCAAGGATATTCTCGGCGGCGCCTGGCTGTATCAGCACAAATGGAAATTCGACCAGCTGAAAGAGTTCATGGACGAGTTCCACAAGACCGGCGCCAAAATGTTCATCCAGATGACGGCAGGTTTCGGCCGCGCGATGGCTCTGACCGATATGATGACATTGCTCGGCAAAAATGATATCGTCAACAAGATCGCAAGCCCCATCATGAACCCGCAGTATCTGACGGCGGCGCCCAGTGAATCGCCCAACCGGTGGACGGACAAAATGACGGCCCGCGCCATCACGAAAAAAGAGATCGAAGACATCATCTATGCCTTCGGCGAGACCGCACGCCTTATCAAAGAGACCGGTGTCGACGGCGTCGAAGTCCATGCCGTCCACGAGGGGTATCTGCTCGACCAGTTCACCCTTCCGTACTGTAATTTCCGGACCGACGAATACGGCGGATCCTTCGAGAATCGCTATCGCTTCGCCGTCGAGATCGTCAAGGAGATCAAGAGCAAATGCGGCGATGATTTCCCCGTATCTCTGCGGTATTCCGTCGTTTCCAAGACCAAAGGCTATCGCTCCGGCGCCATGCCCGGAGAGGAATACATCGAAGTCGGCCGCACCATGGAAGAATCGGAAAAAGCCATCAAGTATCTGTCCGATGCCGGCTACGATATGTTCAACTGTGACAACGGCACCTACGACGCCTGGTACTGGGCGCATCCGCCGCAGTACATGCCGAACAACTGCTGCCTCGAAGATGTCACTCACATCAAGAAATTCACCGACAAACCGTGTGTCTGCGCCGGCAAGATGCAGCCTGCCGTGGGCGCCGCCGCCATCGCGAACGGCGACATCGATGCCATGGCCGTCGGCCGCCAGTTCCTGGCAGACCCCGAATGGGTCACGAAACTCATCAACGAGCAGGAAGACGACATCCGTCCGTGCATCTGCTGCCATTCCGGCTGCTTCGACCTTACGAAGTATGAAGGCTCCGACAACGCCCAGGATCTGTCGCATTCCATGAACATGTGCAACTGCGCCGTCAACCCGCGCTCCATGCAGCACAACAAGTACAAAGTCGTTCCGACCAAGGCTCCGAAGAACGTGGCCGTCATCGGCGGCGGTATCGGCGGCATGGAAGCGGCCCGCATCCTGAAACTGCGCGGTCACAATCCGACCATCTATGAAAAGACGTCCGAACTCGGCGGCGTGTTCATCGCGGCTGCTGCCCCCGATTTCAAAGAGCATGACAAACAGCTCATCGCCTGGTTCAAGAAGCAGATGGCGGACCTGAACATCCCGATCCGGTACAGCACGGAAGTCAAAGACCTGTCCTCGCTGAACGCGGACGCTTATGTCGTGGCTACCGGTTCGGTCGCAAAACGTCTCCCGATCCCGGGCGCCGAACGCGCTATGACCGCAGTGGAATACCTGCTGGGCGAAAAGGAAGTGGGCGAAAACGTCGTCATCATCGGCGGCGGCCTTACCGGCTGCGAGATCGCGCTCGACCTTCACAAGAAGGGCAAGAACCCGCAGATCGTTGAAATGATGCAGGACCTGATGGCGGTCAAGAACCTCTGCCTTGCGAATACTTCCTTCCTCCGTGATTACTTCAAGTGCTATGACGTTCCGGTCTTCCTCGAGTCCGGCGTCAAGGAAATCGGCGACGATTATGTCCTCGTCGAGAAGAAAAACAAGGAAATTGTGAAGCTTCCCGCGGACAGCATCATCATGTCGGTCGGCTATAATCCGACTCCGCTGGTCGAACCCGGGTACAACCTTGGTGTCGGCCCGGTCAATGTCCCGGTCCCCGAAGTCTGCCAGCCCGTCGTCAAAAAGGTCGACGGCATCGTCAAGGAACTCCTCGGTCCGCTGGTTCCGGTCAATACCGAGACCACTGTCGGAGGGAAGACCGTTTATACGGTTGGCGACGCCAACAAAGTCGCGAACATCAAGGCTGCCATCTGGGGCGCCTGGGATGTCGCCATGAAGATCTGATCATTTGATTCCGGTGACCTCTCTCGTTTCGGGAGAGGTCATTTTTTGTCGGTCATTTGTTTACAATCGTCGACGTTTATGCTTAAATATTAATAATATTAAAGTTTTCGACATGAATGCCTCTTAAGTTAAATTAAGGCGGAGCGCCTACAATTTCGCGCAAGAGGTGGATCGGAGGAAAGAATGAGCAACGGTAAGATCCTCATCGTGGACGACGACAAAAACATCTGCGAACTTCTGAGCCTTTACCTGGAAAACGAAGGGTTCAACACCTTCAGTGTCAATGACGGTGAATCCGCTGTACGGGAATTCCAGCGCTTCCAGCCGGATCTGGTCATCCTGGACATCATGCTGCCGCGTATGGACGGCTGGCAGGTCTGCCGGGAGATCCGCAAAGTTTCCGAAAAACCCATCATCATGGTCACGGCGAAGGGCGAGACCTTCGACAAGGTCCTCGGACTCGAACTCGGCGCGGACGACTATATCGTCAAACCGTTCGACCCGAAGGAGATCGTCGCGCGCATCAAGGCCGTTCTGCGCCGGACCCACGTGTCCGCCGCGACCGAACGGAAACTGGTGGAGTACGACAAACTTTCCATCAACCTGACCAACTACGAGATGAAGGTCGACGGCAAGATCGTCAGCACACCTCCGAAAGAACTGGAACTCATTTTCCATCTGGCCAGCAACCCGAACCATGTTTTTACCAGAGACCAGCTGCTCGACGAAGTCTGGGGCTTTGACTACTATGGCGATTCCCGTACGGTCGACGTCCACATCAAACGTCTTCGTGAGAAACTGGAGGGCGTCTCCGATAAGTGGGCGCTGAAAACGGTCTGGGGTGTCGGCTACAAATTCGACACGGTGGAATAAAACATCATGAAATCGAAAGAAACCAGGAAACCCATGCTCCGGAGACAGAATCTGTTCATCCGTTACATGGGGTTCTCCATTGCCAGCGTTACCATCAGTTTCCTGGTCCTTTATGTCATCTTCCTGCTTTTCGTTTCCGGTAACTGGAACAATGACCGCATGGACATCCTTCGTTCCAACGCTGTCGTCATCGCGGAAAAAACGGCGTCTCTTATGGCAGACGATGTGACGGATGAGGACTCCTATGATACGGCGCTCGCGCTGGCCGATACGCTGAACACCGTTTCCGATACGATCGAAGCGGATCTGTTTATTACTGACGTGGAAGGCAATCTGGTCCTCTGCCGCCATATGGTGGATACCCAGACACATACCCTTCACAACGGCGAATGCACCATCCATTCCGGATTTGTTATGCCGGAGACCATCCTCGGTAAAACGAGCGGGAGCGGATACAGTACAGTATCCTCACTGCCGAAACCGTTCAGCGGCGCCAGACAGGTCGTCGGAGGAGCACAGGTCCTCGTCAACGGAATGCCGTCGGGCTATGTCTATGCGACGGCAACGTCCTATAACATCCTGTCGCCCTATTCCAAGAACCTGACCCGCATGTTCGTGATCGCGGCACTGATCTCCCTTCTGATCATGCTGGTGCTGTCTTACTTTTTCTCGGCACAGATGGTCCGGCCTATGGAAAAGATGTCCCGTCTGACGAAGCAGTATTCGCAGGGCAATTTCTCGGAGCGGCTGGAAGTCAAAGGCTCCAAGGAACAGCAGGACCTCGCGGAATCACTCAACGACATGGCCAGTTCTCTGTCGCTGATCGAGGATTCCCGCAAAAGCTTCATCGCGAATGTCTCCCATGAGCTGAAGACCCCGATGACAACGATCGGCGGCTTTGTCGACGGCATCCTTGACGGGACGATCCCGCCGTCGGAAGAAAAGCGTTACCTCGGCATCGTCAGCGCGGAGGTCAAACGTCTTTCCCGACTGGTCGTCACCATGCTGACGCTGTCTAAAATCGAGGCCGGGGAGGCAAACATGGAATACTCCTCGACGGACATGAACCAGTTGCTGTTCAACGCGCTTCTGAGTTTTGAGAACGCGGTCGACGAGAACGGCCTTATGGTCGAAGGATTTGAGGACCTGCCCCACATCAAGGTCGACGCCGACCCGGAACTGCTGTTCCAGGTGGCATACAACCTCTTTGATAACGCGGTCAAATTCACCAATAAGGGCGGCACCATCCGCGTCGGCATGGAAGAGTCTGAAGGCAGGGCGTATGTCAGCATTTCCAATACCGGGAAAGGCATCCCGGAAGAAGAGATCCACCGGATCTTTGAACGTTTTTACAAAGTCGATAAATCCAGAAGCGAACACGTCAAGGGCGTCGGACTCGGCCTGAACCTTGCGCGCGATATCGTGGAGCTTCACGGCGGAGAAATCTACGCCGAAAGCGAAACGGGCGGCGACACCTCGTTCCGGTTCTGGATCCCCATCCATAAATCTACCAATCCTCAGGAGGCCTGATCCATGGAAGAAAACAACAAAAAGAGCAGCGGTTCCAGAGTCTTTCTGGCACTGCTCATCGCCATCCTGCTCATCGTCGGCATCGCCATCGGTGTCGCTTATGTCGGGCGGGACGGCCGGGAAGCACAGAAAGAGACGACCACGTCGGCAGACCTGAAAAACTCCATCGCCATCGGGGATACCCGGGAATACGATGAAGAAAATGCGGACGGCTCCCTGTCCAGCGTGGAAATCGCCGAGAAGTGCAAACCGTCCGTCATCGCTGTCATGGTCTATCAGCAAAACGGCGAGAAGTACGGAGAAGGCTCCGGTGTCGTCATGAGCGTCGACGAGGACAAAGGTTATTCCTACGTCATCACCTGCGCCCACATCGTCAATGCCTCGAACACGACCCTGAAAGCGCAGCTGGAAGACGGCACGCAGTACAGTGCCGCTCTGGTCGGCTATGACAACCGGACGGACATCGGCGTCGTCCGTGTCCGCGGGACGGACTTCGAAGCCGCTGAATTCGGCGATTCGACAGTCCTGAAAGTCGGCGAGCCGGTCTATGCGATCGGTAATCCGGGCGGTACCGCATTTTACGGCTCCGTGACATCCGGCATCATTTCCGCCATTGACCGCCCCACCAGCAGCAGTGAAAGCGGCTACACGATGGAGTGCATCCAGCATGACGCGGCCATCAACCCCGGCAACTCCGGCGGTGCTCTCGTCAACAGTTACGGTCAGGTCATCGGCATCAACTCTTCGAAGATCGCTTCCGAAGAATATGAGGGCATGGGCTTCGCGGTCCCGATCAATGTGGCTAAGACTGTCGTGGATGACATCATCAAGAACGGCTATGTCACGGGCAGAGCCAAACTCGGTATCCGATATGTCCCGGTCTCCGACAACACGATGTATGCACAGATCGCCTCCAAGAACAAGCTTCCGGCGGGATCCATCGTCATTGCCTCCATCAATGAAGACAGCGCTTTTGCCGATACCAAAGTCGTTGCGGGCGATATCATCACAGCCGTGAACGGAAAAGACCTGGAAAAAGCCGGCGATCTGCTGGCAGCGGTCGAAAAAGCCGACCCCGGCGACACGCTGACCCTGACGGTCGCCCATGTGGAAAGCGATCAGTCCCTGTCGACCTTCAAAGTGAAAGCGGTCCTGCTCGAGGACATGGGCGGCACTGCTTCGGAAGAGACGCAGGAGCAGACGACTTCCGGCGGATTCTACAATCCGTTCCAGCAGCGATAACTTCAGACTAATTTCAGAAAACGGGCTCTCGTTTATTGGCGGAGCCCGTTTTTTATGTTAAAATAGAGGAGAAAGAGGTGAGTAGAGTGGGCGAACGGGATAATCCCATTTCCGTCCGTTCGAAAAGACGTATTACCGACGCGTTACTGGACCTCATGAAAACCGAACCGTTCTCGAAGATCACAATCAAGGATATCGTGGAGAAAGCGGGCCTGACCCGGCAAACGTTTTACCACAACTTCGAGACGAAGGAAGATGTGCTCCTTTACAAAGAAGATGAGCTCATCGCCGGGTTTGTCCAGTATCTGTTCGAGCACCAGATCGTGGACTGGGAAGATGTGATCTGTTTCTTCTTCCGCTACTGGCAGGAGCATGCCGACTTCATGCAACTGCTGATGAAGAACGATCTCGTTTATCTGCTGTCCATGCGGCTGCCGACGTATTTCCAGACGGTCAACGACATCCACTTTGAGAAAACGGATCTAACTGACACGGAAGCCCGGCTCTGGTACGCATTTGTCGGCGGCGCTGTTGTCAGCGTCCTGACCTCCTGGCTGTCCTCTTCCGGAGGCCTGTCGGCCCGGGAACTGGCAAAAATGCTGACATCCATGATGGATGGTTCCTTTATGGCACGCAACGGTTTCGGAGAAGAGTCCGGCGCGAGAGATGTTGTCTCGTTCATGGCGCAGGGAAGTCTTGAGTAACGGTGGAAAACCGACACAATCCAAGGAACGGCAGAGCATTGCTCTGCCGTTTTCGTTTACTTGACAATAGACCTATATAATAAATATAATATATTGGTGAAATTTTTTAGAAGGGGGTGTATTTTCTAGTCTATGAACGCACTCGCGATAGTATTGATCGTGGTCGCCCTGATCGGCGGTGGCGCCGTCGGCTTTTTTGTCGGACAGGCCCATCGGAAAAGAGTTGCGGAAGCCACCATCGGCTCCGCCAATCAGGAGGCTGCTCGTATCATAAATCAGGCTCTGAATACCGCTGAACAGCAGAAGAAGGAAGCGATTTTAGAAGCCAAAGACGAAATACACAAAACTCGTACCGAAACCGAAAAGGAACTGCGGGAACGCCGCTCGGAAGTCCAGCGGCAGGAACGCCGGAACCTTCAGCGGGAAGAAAATCTCGACAAGAAAACAGCAACGCTCGAAAAGAGAGAAGAAACTCTGAACCAGAAGCTCAAGGAAGCGGAAAAGCGGGAAGAGGAAATCGAATCTCTGAAGAAGAGCCAGCTGGAGATCCTGGAAAAAATCTCCGGACTCACCGAATCGCAGGCCAGAGAACAGATCCTGGCGGAAGTCGATGAACGTCTGGACCATGAAAAAGCCACCCGCATCCTGGAAGCGCAGGAACAAATAAAAGACCGTGCCGACGAACTTGCGCGGGAGATCGTGACCGTAGCCATCCAGCGCTGTGCCGCCGAGCGGACGACGGACGCTACCGTTTCCGTCATCTCGCTTCCGAATGATGAAATGAAGGGCCGCATCATCGGCCGCGAAGGCCGGAACATCCGCGCCATCGAACAGGTCACCGGCGTCGACCTCATCATCGATGACACGCCCGAGACCATTACCATCTCCTGCTTTGAACCGGTCCGCCGTGAGATCGCACGTCTGACCGTCGAGCGTCTCATCCAGGACGGACGGATCCATCCGGCCCGCATCGAAGAGACCTATGAGAAAGCCAAGCGGGAAGTCAACCAGATCGTCAAGCAGACCGGTGAAAGGGCTGTCCTTGACGCCGGCGTGACCGGGCTTCATCCGGAGCTCATCAAACTGCTCGGCAAACTCCGTTATCGTACCAGCTACGGCCAGAACGTTCTGGATCATTCGCTGGAAGTCTGCTACCTGTCCGGACTCATCGCCTCGGAACTCGGAGCGGATGTCAAACAGGCCCGCCGCGCAGGTCTCCTGCACGACATCGGCAAGGCCCTTGACCATGAATTCGAAGGTTCCCATGTCACGCTGGGTGCCGACGCGGCGAAGAAGTACCGTGAGAGCGAACCCATCGTCCACGCCATCAAGGCGCATCACGGGGACATTGAAGCGAAGACCACCGTGGCGTTCATCGTCCAGGCGGCCGACGCCATTTCCGCGGCCCGCCCCGGCGCCCGCCGCGAGAACATTGAAAACTACATCAAGCGTCTGGAAAAACTCGAAGAGATCGCCAACTCCTATGACGGAGTCGAGAACTCTTTCGCCATCCAGGCCGGCCGTGAGGTCCGCATCGTCGTCAAACCGGAAAAGGTCAACGACGACCAGATGGTCATCATCGCACATGACATCGCTCAGCGGATCGAAAGCGAAATGGAATATCCCGGACAGATCAAGATCCATGTCGTCAGGGAAAGCCGCGTAATGGATTACGCGAAATAACGTAAACAAAACCAGGGGTCTTTCCCGGAATGTTCCGGAAAGACCCCTTTGGTATCTTATGGGATTGGGAGTATTATGAGAATCTTAGCGATCGGAGACGTCGTTGGGAAAGCCGGGATGGAATTCGTCCGCTCGGTGCTGCCGGCGTTTCGCCGTGTCCAGGGTGTCGATTTTTGTGTGATCAACGGGGAAAACGCCGCGGTCAGCAACGGCATTACCCCGGAGCTTTGTGAGGAACTGTTTCTTGCCGGCGCCGACGTCATCACGACCGGGAACCATGTGTTCCGCCGCCGGGAACTGTATGATTATCTGGACGAGAACGACTTTGTGCTGCGTCCCGCCAACTATCCGGACTCAACACCCGGACGGGGGTGGTGCGTCGTTGACAAAGGACGTGTCCAGGTCGGCGTCATCAACCTGCTCGGCACCACTTACATGGAACCGCTGGACAACCCGTTCGACCGGGCGGAAGAAGCGCTGAAGGCGCTGGGATCCTGCCGGATCATCCTGGTCGACTTTCACGCGGAAGCAACGTCTGAAAAGCGGGCGCTCGGCTTCTTCCTGGACGGCAAAGTCTCCGCGGTATTCGGAACACACACACACGTTCAAACGGCCGACGAACAGATCCTGCCGAGAGGGACCGGTTATATTACGGACCTCGGTATGACCGGTGCTGAACTGTCGGTCCTCGGCGCGAAACCGGAGATCATGATCAACAAGTTCCGGTCTCATCTGCCGGCCCGGCCGGAATTTGCGGACGGCGCCCCCATGCTGTGCGCCTGCCTCTTTGACATTGACGAAAAAACCGGGACCTGTACCCATGTGGAGCGGGTCTGTATCCGATAAACTGACAGAAGGAGACGGATTCATGAAACGTCTGAAAAACGCGCTGCGCGGAGCGGCGGCACTGCTGCTGGCAATGTGTATGATTCTGCTGCTGGCGGCCTGTAACCGCGGCGGCGATGCCGGGAACACCGTAGAGGAAGACGACCGGAAACCTGCCGGCATGTCGGAGAATACCGACCTCATCCTGCCCTACTCCCGGGAAGAGGGCGTCAACCCGTTCTCCTGTACAAGCCTGATGAATGAGGCTGTCATGCCGCTCCTGTATGACGGTCTTTATACGATCGACGAGCACTATGAGCCGTCGATGGTCCTTGTGGAAAATATGGTCGTGAACGGGACGACTCTTATGCTGACCATGAACGCGGACCGCCGTTTCAGTGACGGCACCGCCATCTCCGCCGACGATGTGGCCTATTCTTTCCAGATGGCGAAGAATTCCACGTATTACGGATCTCTTCTGGACGGCATTTCAGAGGCAACTGCCGGCGGCACGACGACCATCAGCTTCACGCTGACGAAACCCAACCAGTATATTACTTCCTGCCTGACGTTCCCGATCGTAAAGTCCGGAACGGCGGACAAAGCCGACAGCATCCCGGTCGGCTCCGGGAAATACACCTATGCGGTCTCCGACACCGGCGGCGTTCTGAAAAAGAGCGAACAGTACAAGTCGGAAAAATTCAAAGTCGAGGAGATCTTCCTGCAAAACATACCGGATCAGGAAACCCTGTTCAACAGCCTGAACATTGAAAGTGTATACGCGGCGGTCGATGACATTTCCGACGGGGAAATAGACCGGATCACTGCCAACACGGCCCAGACGCCGCTGAACAACCTGGTTTATATCGGCATCCGGGAAAACGGCAACCTGGCCGATGCCAGTGTCCGGCAGGCGCTGGACGCGATCCTGGATCGCGGGAAGCTCATCAGTTCCGGCCTCAGCGGCTACGCGGAAGAATCGGAGTTGCCGCTGAATCCGAACTGGTTTGCGCTGGAAAGTCCGAAGTCCCAGCCGATGGAGAAGTCCAAAGCCAAAGACAAACTGGCCGAAAGCCTGGCCGATCAGCCGATCAAAGTTGTCACCCTTTCGAACAACCCGTTCAAAAAACAGCTGGCCAATGAACTGGTCAAGGAACTGAAGTCTGCCGGCGTCACCGCCGAGGTGGAGGCGCTGGAACCGGCGATTTACCGCAGCGCGATCTCCAGCGGGCTTTACGACCTGTATATCGGCGAATATCGTCTGACGAACGATATGGATATCTCCGGCGTGCTGAATAACAAGCAGCTGGAAAGTTCCTGGGCGTCGGTCATGCGCGGCACTTCGACCTGTGAAGCGTTTTTGAAGGCGTTCACCAAGGAAATGCCGTTCCTGACGATCGGCTTCCGCACGGGGGTGCTCGCGTATTCCCGCAATCTGAAGACGGAAGTCGCACCGCTACCCGGCAACCCGTACGCCAACGTGACGGACTGGGTCATGGGCTGATTTGTTCGAAAGATTGAAACATCTTTGCAATTGTGATAGAATACACTGAATCTCGGAAAGGATGGGAACGAAATGGTAACTTTTGAAAACCCTCTCGGGACCATTAAAATCGATAAAGAGTATTTCTCGGAACTGCTTGGCAGTATTGTGCCGACCTGTTTCGGCGTCGTCGGTATGGCCAACAACAATGCCTTTCAGGGCATCCGGGAATTTGTGGATCGCAAGACCCGCTATCTGGACCAGGGCGTCTCTGTGCGCCGGGAACCCGACGGACTGGTCATTGAACTGCACATCATCGTGACCTATGGCCTGAACATAGCGACCGTCGTGCGCAACCTCGTCGAAAAGGTGCGTTATACCGTGGAAGAGGCGACCGGCATGAAGGTCAAGAAGGTCGACGTGTATGTCGATTCCATGATTTCGTAAAAAGGGAGTAACAGACAAGTTGATCAGCGGAAAAGTATTTCGGGACGCGATGATCTCCGCGGCCCAGAACATCACCAACCAACGTGACGCCGTCAATGCGCTGAACGTTTTCCCGGTCCCCGACGGGGACACCGGGACCAATATGTCCATGACGATCACGGCCGCCCGGAAAGAGCTGGAACGGCTCCCCGATGACGTGACCGTCGAAAAAGTCGCAAAAACGACCTCTTCTGCCATGCTGCGCGGCGCCCGGGGCAACTCCGGCGTCATCTTGTCTCTGATCTTCCGGGGCATCGCCAAAGGCCTCAAGGGGCAGACGGAAGTCGGAGCAAGAGAGATGATCCTGGCGCTTTCCTATGGCGTCGAATCCGCATATAAGGCAGTTATGACACCGACCGAGGGCACGATCCTGACGGTCGTTCGTCTGGCCACTCAGGCCGGCGCACGCTACGGAACGGAGCACAAAGACGCGCCGTTCGAGGAAGTTTTTGAGCACGTGATCGAAGGTGCCCGGGAGGCTCTTGCCGAGACACCGGAACTGTTGCCGGTCCTGAAAAAAGCAGGCGTCGTCGACGCCGGCGGACAGGGCCTGGTCATGGTGTTCGAAGGAATGCAGTCTGTCTTCCGGGACGGTGTGATCATTCCGAACACATCCGATTCCGAACCGCAGGAACAGGAAAATGTGCACCGACGGGAAGCGGCTGCTGCAGAAGAATCATCCGGCGAAACCGCTGAAGCAGCCTCCGGCCTGACCTTTGCCTACTGCACAGAACTTCTGGTCCTGCGCGACCATTCCAACACCAAAGACCCGAAGGCCCTACAGGCGTATCTCGAATCCATCGGCGATCAGCTGTTCGTGGCAGTCGATCCGGATTACATTCAAATCCACGTCCATACGAATGATCCCGGCCGGGCGATGAACCAGGCACTGAAATACGGTGTCCTGGGAGACATTTCGATTCGCAATATGAATCAGCCGGTATCGGAGGAGCAAATCGCCCGCTTCGATATCCACCGGCATCATAAAGAGCCGGAGATCAAGGCAGAGACCGCCGTGCAAAGAGCGGAATCCGCCGCCATCACGAAGGATGTCGGATTCGTTTCCGTGGCGGCAGGTGACGGGATCGGAGATATGTTCCGGGAGATCGGCGTCGACGTCGTAGTCTCCGGCGGACAGACGATGAACCCCAGCACGGAAGATATCCTGAACGCGGTGGAATCGGTCCCTGCTTCGACGGTATTTGTGCTGCCAAACAATAAGAACATCATTATGGCGGCAGAACAGGTCATCGCCCTGTCGAGCCGCAACGTGATCGTTCTTCCGACCCGCACCATCCCGCAGGGCATCGCAGCACTGCTCCATTTCGACCCGGACGCTCCAATTGAAGCGAATCATCTGGAAATGGCCCGCTCTCTTGACAGTGTCTCGACTGTGCAGGTCACCTTCGCGGCCCGTGACAGTGTCGTGGACGGCATGAAAATCAAAGAAGGTCAGATGCTCGGCATGGAGAACGGCGCCATCACGGTCGTGGAGGATGACGCCCTGACTGCGGCCTATAAGGCCACCCGGCATCTCTGCAACCGCAAAACCTCCATGGTCACCATCTTCTTCGGAGAAGGCGCCACGGAAGAGGAGGCTGCCGAACTGGAAACCATGCTTCAGGACAAATACAAGGGGCTGGAAACGGCCGTCATTCCGGGCGGTCAGCCGGTCTACAGTTACATCATCTCTGTGGAATAAACAGTTATCAGAGCCCCGTTTCCGGGGCTCTGATTTATGTTATAATGAACGTGCGAAATCGAAAGGAGGTGTCCTCATGTTCATGGAATACAGCGTCAGTCAGCTGAAAGGCGTCGGCCCCAAACGGGTCGAGCAGTTCGAACGGCTCGACGTCCGGACCATTCGGGATCTCCTTTTCTATTATCCGAGGACCTATCAGGACTGGTCGCACCCGGTCCCGATTTTTGGCGCCGAACTGGCGGAGGAGAAAGTGTGTGTCCGTGCGACCGTGCGGTCGGCGCCCTCCCGTTTTCGTGCGCGCAGCGGGATCACCGTGTTCGAAACACAGGTCTATGACCCGACCGGCACCATGAAGATCCTCCTGTTCAACAACAAATACGCGGCCGCCAAACTCGAACCCGGGAAAGAATTCCTGTTTTACGGGTCGGTCACGCTGGACGGGAACAAACGCGAAATGCTTTCTCCGGATATTGAAGAAGTCGGCACCAAAGCGCGCATCCGTCCGGTCTATCGCACGACGAAAAATCTATCTTCCAAATACATTGAATCCTGTGTGGAAAAGGCGCTGGCTCAGTACGCGTCCTTCGCCGAAGAACCGCTGCCGTACTCCCTGCGGGAATCGTACGGTCTGCTGTCTCTCCCGGAGGCGCTGCAGGAGATCCATTTCCCGTCTTCCATGGAGCGGATGATGCAGGCCCGGCGGCGATTCATCTTTGAAGAACTGCTGGAACTGCAGCTTGGCATGTGCCTGCTGCGCGAGGACAACCGGGCGGGCTCGGACGTCATCCTTCGGAACGACTGCTCCGATGAGTTTTACGAACTGCTGCCGTTCACACCGACCGGCGCGCAGCAAAAAGCGGTGGAGGCCTGCCTTGCGGACATGCGAAGCGGATTCCTGATGAACCGCCTGATCCAGGGCGACGTCGGTTCCGGCAAGACCATGGTGGCGGCGGCGCTCATGTATGTGACCGCGAAAAACGGATATCAGTCCGCGCTCATGGCGCCCACGGAGATCCTGGCGGAGCAGCATTTTGAGACGCTGCAGAAGTTCTTTGCCGAAACGGACCTTACCGTGGAACTGCTGACAGGCAGCACGACGGCGGCAGAAAAGTCACGCATCAAAACGGCTCTTCGCGCCGGAGAGATCGATGCCATCGTCGGGACCCATGCGCTTCTGACGGAGGATGTCTGGTTCGACGAGCTGGGCCTTGTCGTCACGGATGAGCAGCACCGCTTCGGTGTCCGGCAGCGCGGCGCGCTGGCCGAGAAGGGAGAAGGCGCCCATGTCCTCGTCATGTCCGCCACCCCCATCCCGCGGACCCTGGCGCTGGCGATCTACGGAGACCTGGATGTTTCGGTCATCGACGAGCTGCCCAAAGGGCGGCAGCCCATCGAGACCTACCGGATCGATTCGAGTATCCGCCAAAGGGCATACGGATATATCAAAAAATTCCTCGATGAAGGCCGGCAGGGCTACATCGTCTGCCCTCTCGTGGAAGAGGGGGAGACGGAAGAACTGGTTTCCGCGACTGAGTATTATGAGCGGATCTCCAAAAATGAATTCAGGGATTACCGCGTCGGCCTGCTGCACGGGCAGATGAAGCCGGCGGAGAAAAACGATGTCATGCAGCGGTTCCTGCAGGGAGAGATCCAGCTTCTGGTTTCGACCGTGGTCATTGAAGTCGGCGTCGATGTGCCGAATGCGGTCATCATGCTGATCGAAAACGCGGAACGGTTCGGGCTGTCGCAGCTCCATCAGCTGCGCGGCCGGGTCGGAAGAGGCCAATACCAGTCCACCTGCATCCTGCTCTCCGACAATAAGAGCCAGAAGACCAAAGAACGGCTCGGCGTTCTCTGCAAGACGACCGACGGCTTTGAAATCTCCCGCGCGGATCTCGCACTGCGCGGCCCCGGAGATTTCTTCGGAAAACGGCAGCACGGCCTGCCGGAACTGCGGATCGCCGATATGATGGAGGATACCGACATCCTGGAAGAGACCGGCAACGCCGCGCGGGCACTCATTGCGGAGGATCCGCAGCTGACGCGGGACGAACACCGCGTGCTGCGCGAACAGGTCGACCGGCTGTTTGAAACGAACCTCAGTTCCTGCTGAACAAAAGAAAAGAGAGCACGTTTTGTGCTCTCTTTTTTATTTCTTTCGAAGGGACTCCGCGAACGCTTCGTCCGGAGTCACATAGATGGTCCAGTTGGTGTGGAAAATGACTTTGCCGGGCCGAGCGCCGGCCGGTTTTTTCAGATGCTTGACGAGGGTGTAGTCGACCGGGACCTTCCGGACGTTTCCTGCGGTGCTGTTGACCGCCGCGATGATGGCCGCTTCTTCAATGGCGCGATCCGATACCTCGCCGTCCTTTGCCACCAGAATGACGTGGGAGCCGGGGAAGTCCTTTGTGTGGAGCCACATGTCAAGCTTTCCGGCGGTCTTCATGGACAGTTTGTCGTTCTGCAGGTTGTTGCGGCCCACCAGAACCCGGTAGCCGTCCGTCGTCTCGTATTCGAGCGGCGGCATGGCCGGCGGGAGTTTGGCCGAACGTGCCTGTTTGCCGTCGCGGCGTTTCCCGCTTTTCTTCACAGGCGTCCGGTCTTTCAGGTAGCCGCTCTGGACGAGTTCCCGGCGGATCTCGGCAATGTCCCGCTCAGTCTCGACACGGGACAGCGCATCGCGGACCGTCTCGAGATAAGCGAGTTCTTCGGTCCCCTGTTCGATCTGCTCGGTCAGCTTTTTTTCCGCCGTGTACGTCTTCCGGTATTCCTTGTAATATTTCTGGGAATTCTGCGCCGGACTCAGGGCGGGGTCGGCGGGGACGCGAAGCAGTTCATTGTTCTCATAGTAATTTTCAAGGTCGTAATAGAGGACCCCTTTTTCGAGACGGTAGAGGTTCGCGTTGATCAGCTCCGCATAGATGCGAAGGTTCTCACGATCCACTGACCGCGCGAGTTCGTCCCGCTGGATGTCGACTTTCCGGGCGATGCGCTCGACCGTCGTATTCAGGAATTTTCGCAGGTCGGCGGTCTTGTGGGCGATGCGCTCCAGTGAATCCCGACGGGCATAGTAGTCGTCCAGCAGCGCAGAGGCGGTCTCATACCGGTCGGTCGCCAGAGAAGGGCCGTACTGTTGCAGAGGGAGGAAAGAGAATTCAAACGGCTTGTCGTTGACATCCCGTACGACACAGAAGGTATGGGTCGTCTGCCCGAGCTCCTTTTTGAGTTCCAACAGAGGGTATTCCAGATCGACAAAATCGTCTTCGGTCATTTCCGAAAGATGCTTGTCTTCTCCCAAAGCGCGGTAAGCGACTTCCCGCGCCAGTGCGGGGGAGACGCCCTGAACGGAGGAGAGGACGGCAGAAGAAAGGGTTTTGGCAGAAAAACTTCGGATGCGGCCGACCAGTTCTTCGACCGACGTCTCCGGCAGTGGCAGCTTGTCCTGCTGCGGCGGCAGCTCATAGGCGAGCCCCGGCAGGATGAGGCGTCTGGAGGATTTGGACAGGTCGACACGCTTCAAAGCGTCAATGATCTTTCCCTCCGGCCCAAGCAGGATGATGTTGCTGTACTGGGCCATGATCTCCACAGCGAGGGTCAGTGTTTCTTTGTCTCCGAGTTCGTTTGTCGCGGAGAAGTCCAGAAACAGGATCCGGTCATAACCCGCCTGGCGGACACCGGTCAGTGTGGCGCCGCCGAGCCGCTTGCGGAACAGCATGCAGAGCATGGGCGGGGTCGCCGGATTTTCGAACGACGCATTCGTCAAATGGACACGGGGGCTGTTGGCGCGGGCACAGAGCAGCAGTTTCTGCGCGCCGAGATCACGGCTGCGCAGGACAAAAACCAGCTCCTCCGAAGAGGGCTGGTAGATCTTGTCGACTTTTGCGCCGATGATTTTGCTGTTCAGTTCCTGCCCGATACAGTGCAGAAACAGTCCGTCCAGTGCCATAAGAGTCCTTTCTCCCGTTTAGCCGATGTAAACGACCGGAGAAGATTCGAGATAAGTGTATTCCACGTCAGGGAATTCCTGCTTCAGCAGTTCGAGCATGACGGGCATGGAAACTGTCTCGGTCTCGTAATGTCCTGCCGCCAGCAGAGAAATGTCAAGGTCGATCGCGTCGAGGAAGTCATTGTGTTTCGCGTCTCCGGTGATGTAAGCGTCAATGCCTTCGGCAGGGAGCTCCGGCAGGAACGAGGCTCCGGCGCCGCCGCAGACCGCGATGGTCTGCACCTGTTTTTCGGGGAGGGCCAGCCGCACGACCGTGCCGAGCGCTTCGGCAACGAGCTCGGCGTATTCCTCCGCCGGGACCGGGACTTTCAGCGTCCCCTTGCGCAGCATGGGGTTCCCGTTCTCGTCCGGCAGGATCGGCTCGACGTTCTCGAGTCCGCAGAGCGCGGCCAGAACGTCATTGACGCCGCCGGCGGCAACGTCCCAGCAGGTGTGTGCGCTGAGGACCGCAATGTTTTTCTGAATGGCGGAATATACGATGGATTCGGTCCCGGGCGTGTGTTCCCGCAGTCCCTTGACCGGATGAAAAATGACCGGATGATGGCTGACGAGCAGGTCGGCGCCAAAGGCTTCGGCCTGATCCAGCGTGTCATGGGTCACGTCAAGACAGACGGCGATCTTTCGGACCTCTTTGGACACATCGCCCACCAGAAAGCCGGAATTGTCCCAGGATTCCTGGGTGTCGAACGGGGCGATGGAATCGAGAAATCCGTAAATATCGCGGACAGTGGTCATAGTTCTTCCTCCTTCAATACGGTCTCCACGGAACGGATGACGTCTTCCAGCATGCGGCACTCTTCCTGCTCCTCCGAATAGGAGCGGAGGGCGTCACAGCGGGCGGTCAGGCGGTGGAGGACCCGGCGGAAATAGTCAAATCGGTAAGGAGAACTGCTTTTCGGCAGTTCTCCGAGATAACAGTCGGACAGGGTGCAGTCCCGGATATCACCGGTATATTCCGCTTCCAGCGCGATATAAATGCGGCCTCCGTCTTCGACCGCGGTTTCCCGCAGGATGGTGAAGCCGTGGGCATAGAGGAAAGCGCGGACATCCTCCGCGTGGGACTGGGGCTGCAGGACAAAGTGATGGTCCGGCGCCTGTAAGAACGGCGCGGCCTCCATGAGGTCGGCGATCAGGTTGCCGCCCATACCGGCCATGACAAAGTCGTGGTATTCGGTCAGAGCGGGGTGATCATAACCGCTGCAGAGAAGCAGCTCGACCCGGTCGGAGAAGCCCTCCCGTTCTACTGTTGCTGCGGCGTTTCGAAGCGGACCTTCCCGCACGTCACAGGCGGCGGCGGAGGGGATGGTCCCGTTCTGCAGTAAATAGACCGGGAGATAGGCGTGGTCGGTGCCGATGTCGGCAAGGGGACGGCCGTCCCGGACCATGCCGGCTACCATCAGCAGGCGGTTGGTAAGAGTGACCATCAGTTCTTCAGACTCTGGAGCGGCGCGGGGATCCGTCCGCCGCGCGCAATGAACTTCGCAGGGGATGCCGTGTTGACCGGCATGATGGGTGCGCTCCCGAAGAGTCCGCCGTACTCCAGTTCCTCACCGGGCTGTTTGCCGATGGCGGGGATGATACGGACGGCAGTGGTCTTGGAGTTGACCATGCCAATGGCGGCTTCGTCCGCGATGATACCGGAAATGATGTCCGCGGAGGTGTCGCCGGGAATGGCGATCATGTCAAGGCCGACGGAACAGACCGCCGTCATGGCCTCCAGTTTTTCGATTTTCAGGCAGCCGTTACGGGCGGCGTCGATCATACCGGCGTCCTCTGAAACGGGAATGAATGCACCGGAGAGGCCTCCGACATGGTTGGAGGCCATGACACCGCCCTTTTTGACGGCGTCGTTGAGCAGGGCAAGGCAGGCTGTGGTGCCCGCGGCGCCGCACTGCTCGAGGCCCATTTCCTCGAGGACATGGGCGACGGAATCGCCGACGGCCGGCGTCGGTGCCAGAGAGAGGTCGACGATGCCGAACGGCACATCCAGCCGACGGGACGCCTCGTTCGCGACGAGCTGTCCCACACGGGTGATTTTAAACGCCGTCCGTTTGACGGCTTTGGCGACGTCAGTGATGTTGGCGTCGGGGATCTTGGACAGCGCGGAACGCACGACGCCGGGGCCGGAAACACCGACGTTGATGACGCAGTCGGGTTCGCCCGCACCGTGGAAGGCGCCTGCCATAAAGGGGTTGTCTTCCGGCGCGTTGCAGAAAACGACGAGTTTGGACGCGGCGACACAGTCGCGGTCCGCGGTCCGTTCGGCGCATTCCCGGACGATCTGACCCATGAGGGCGACCGCGTCCATGTTGATGCCGGTTTTGGTGGAGCCGATGTTCACGCTGGCGCAGACATGGTCCGTGATCGACAACGCCTCCGGTATGGAGCGGATGAGCGCTTCATCGCCTGCGGCAAAGCCTTTCTGGACCAGGGCGGAATAACCGCCGAGGTAGTTGGCGCCGACTTCTTTCGCGGCCCGTTCCAGCGTTTTGACATATTTGAGCGGATCGCCGCCGCTGGCGGCAAGGATCATGGAAATGGGTGTGACCGAGATCCGCTTGTTGATGATGGGGATGCCGTATTCCCGCTCGATGTCTTCGCCGGTCTTGACGAGATGCGCCGCCTTGCGGACGATCTTCTCATAGACGCGGTCGCAGGCGCGGTTGATGTCAGAGTCGGCACAGTCGAGCAGAGAAATGCCCATGGTAATGGTTCGGATGTCGAGGTTCTCCTCGTCGATCATATGGATGGTCTCGAGGATGTCGGCAGTGTTGAGGTCGATCATAACAGTCTCCTTGGTTCGCGCAGTGCGTCAAATGCGATGCATGGAATTGAAAATGTCTTCATGCATGGCGTGGATGACGAGACCGTTTTCTTCGCCGTAAGCCTTGATGTCATCGGCGAATTCGCCGAAGGCGAACCGGCTTTCCTCCATCGTGACCTGCATCATCATGCAGAACATGTCTTCCAGAATGGTCTGGGAGACGCCGATGATGTTGACGTTCCGATCTGCGCAGAACGTGGAAACTTTTGCGAAAATGCCGACGGTATCTTTGCCGACGACCGTAATAACAGCGCGCATGGCGGTTCCTCCAAAGATTAAGATGTTGATTTAGTCGCAGTCATTTTATCACATTCGGGAAGGGATAAAAACAAAAATATACCTTCTCACTCTTTTTTCTATTAAAATTGACGTATTTGTGATAAAATAATATATCTAGCAATAGGCGAAATTTTAAATCCTTTCGGAGGACGGTCATGATTTTAAAGGCGGCGGCAAAAATCAATCTTATGCTGGATATCCTCGGGCGCACCGAAGACGGGTATCATACGCTCTTCATGATCATGCAGTCCGTCGGAATCTATGACACAGTCACCCTGACGGAAACCGGAAAGCCGGATACCATTACGCTTTCCTGTTCCAACGAAGCGCTTCCGTCGGATGAGACCAATATCGGCTGGAAAGCCGCCAAACGTTTCTTTGACGTCACCGGACAGAAAAACCCCGGCATCCATATCGATATCCGGAAAAATATCCCCTTCGCGGCAGGACTTGCCGGCGGCAGCGCCGACGCGGCGGCTGTCTATGTCGGCCTCAACCAAATGCTGGGCGCCGGTCTCTCGGAGCGGGAACTCTGTCAGATCGCCGTGGGGACCGGCGCGGACGTTCCGTTTTGTATCATGGGCGGCACCATGGCTGCCATGGACATCGGGGAAGTCCTGGCGCCGCTGCCGGACCTCCGGCAGGACTGGTATGTTCTGGTCAAACCCGATCAGGATGTCTCCACAAAAGAAGCCTATGACGCCTTTGACCGGGCAGACAATGTCCGGCATCTTGATTCGACGGCAATGCTGCGTGCGGCGGCCGCCGGAGACATGGAGAAAGTCTATTCGCTGGTCTCCAATGTGTTTGAACAATTCATCTATGTTGCCGGCCGGGTCGACATCAAAGCCATCATGCGGGAAGCAGGTTCCATCGCCCACTGCATGAGCGGCAGCGGTCCGACCATTTACGGCGTATTCGCGACCGAAGAACAGGCAAGGTCCTGCGCTGCCGCGCTGGTATCCGCCGGGTACGCCGATACATTCGTGTGTCAGCCCGTCAAACAGGGCGTGACCGTTGTGGAAGGAGCGTGATCCCCGTTGAAAAAGCTGATATCCATCCTGGTTTCTCTGCTGATGATGCTGACCTTTACGGTCCCGGCGTTCGCGGCGGATGACGAGGATTCTTCCGCGGTCCTCCGTATCCCGGAGGGCACCAAGGTCGTGACCAGCGATACGGTCGATGACGGTGTCCTCGACCGGCTGAAAGTGAAAACGATCTACATCCCGTCCTCGGTCACGACTGTTAAGTCCGGCGCGCTGACCAAATATGCCAACGCGACGACGGTCTATGTCGATAATTCGAAGGACAACGTCAATATTGAAAGCGGCGCGTTCGCGACCGGTACTGCCATCGTTTATACCAAGGCGACCCCGGATCCGGAACCGGAGAAGACGACTACGACGACCACAACGACAAAGACAACGAACGCGGAGGACGACGATAAAGACAAAGAGGATGACAAATCGTCCACAACCAAAAAGACGACTACAAAAAAGAATGAGACCACCAAAAAGAAAAGCACGGTCTCTTCGTCCGCAACAACTTCCAACCCCAAAAACCGCACAACGGTGCAGCATCGATCTCTGACGATCAAGAGCACCAAAGCGAAAAGCACGACGCTGAAAGATTCCGACATCCCGGAAGTGACGGTCGATCCGAAAGAGATCCAGGAAGAACCGGATCCCTCCATGGAGCTGGACACGACGACCGTAACGTTCGCCGGCGAGGCGATCACCGATAAGGACGGCACCATCATCGGCTTCGAAGACCCCGACACCGGGAACACTTCCCCGGACGGGCGCTCTTCCACGGCACGTGCCGTAACGGTCGCAGCTGTCTCTCTGGTCGGGCTTTCCGCCATCGGGATCCTTGCACTGAAACTGCGCCGACGCCCATAACGAACCCATCCGTTCAATGATCCAACTCCGTGTCCCGGACGGGACGCGGAGTTGTTGCTAACCAGGAGGAACGCCATGATCACACTGAAGGCGCTGGACCACGGGGAGGCCGTCCGTTATCTGGGCGGTGCCGGGGTCGCGATGAACGAGTGCATGGAGCAGCTCCTTCTGGAATGTGAAGCGGACATCCTGGCGGAGGCTTCGCCAAAATATCTCTATAAAATCATCGACCTTCCATCCCCGGAACTGATGCAGGGTCGCGATATCTCATCCCATCTTGACGGCTGTTCCGAAGCGGTCCTGTTTTGCGCGACCCTCGGCAGCGGAGTCGACCGCCTGCTGCGGATCGAGCAGGTGCGGGACATGTCCCGCGCCGTCGTTCTGGACGCGCTGGCCAGTGTCGCGATCGAACAGGTCGGGACACAGTTTGATGCCTTCCTGAAGGAACGGCGTCCGGACCGGTATCCGACCTATCGCTTCAGCCCCGGATACGGGGATTTTCCCCTGGAAATGCAGAAACTCCTGCTGACCGAACTCGACGCTCAGAAGAAGATCGGTCTGACTGCCAGCGAACGGTTCCTGCTGATCCCGACCAAATCGGAGACCGCCGTGATCGGTCTTTCCAAAACGGAACTGCCGCCCGCAAAACGCGGCTGTGCCTCCTGCAATCTGCGGGAAACCTGTATTTATCGAAAACGAGGTGATCGCTGTGGATCTTAAGACGCTGCTTGAGACCCGGGAATTCGTGTTCCTGGACGGCGCGACCGGTACGCTCATCCAAAAAAGCGGCATCCGGTACGATCATGTTCCGGAGACCCTGAACCTGACACATCCCGAACGGATGATCTCCTTCCACAAAGCATATCTGGACGCCGGGGCGGACATCGTCTACGCGAATACGTTCGGCGCCAACGCCTATAAACTGGAAGGCTGCGGACATTCCGTCTCGGAGATCATCCGCGCCGGTCTGCAGAATGCGCGGACCGCGACCGCGGGGACCGATGCTCTGGTCGCGCTCGATGTCGGTCCTACCGGCATGCTGCTCGAACCGGCCGGATCCCTGACCTTTGAAGAGGCCTATGACCTGTTTGCGGAGGAAATGGACGCGGCAGGCGACGCGGATCTGATCGTCATTGAGACGATGACAGACCTTTATGAAGCCAAAGCGGCTGTCCTGGCAGCGCAGGAACACGCGCCCGGCAAGCCGATCCTTGTCACGATGACCTTTGAGCCTTCCGGGCGAACCTTCGCGGGCGTTTCCGCGGAGAGCGCCGCTCTGACCCTCTCCGGGCTCGGCGTCGACGCACTCGGCGTCAACTGCTCCCTCGGGCCAAAGGAACTGGAACCGATCATCGCCCGCATGGCGCAATATACGGACCTTCCGCTGGTGTTCAAACCCAATGCCGGTCTGCCGGACCCGAACAGCAACGAATATGATATCGGGCCGGAGGAGTTCGCTTCGGCAGTAAAAGAAATCGCGCCCCTTGGTCTGAAACTGGTCGGCGGCTGCTGCGGGACGACTCCCGAGTATATCGCCTGCATCAAAGAAGCGCTGAAAGATACTGTCTATTCACACCAGACCCCGCAGGAGGGGCCGGTGCTCTGCAGTGCCAGTACCATCGTCCATATCCGCGGTCCGAGAGTTATCGGAGAACGGATCAATCCGACAGGGAAGAAACTGTTCCAGAAAGCACTTCACGAAAACAATATCGACTATATCCTCTCCATGGCGCTGAGCCAGGTCGCTTCCGGCGCGGAAGTCATCAATGTCAATGTCGGTCAGCCCGGCATCGACGAGTGCGCGATGATGGTCAAAGTTCTGAAAGCCATCCAGGGCGTGACCGACGCGCCGCTTATGATCGACAGCACCGATCCGGAGGTGCTGGACGCTGCCATGCGGGCCTATAACGGCAAACCCATGATCAACTCCGTCAACGGGGAAGAGAAGAGCCTGTCGGCCATACTGCCGCTGGTCAAACGGTACGGAGCCACGGTCGTGGGACTGACGCTGGACGAAAACGGTCTGCCCAAAACGGTGGACGACCGGATCCGCATCGGCCGCCGCATCGTGGAACGGGCAGAAGCCCTCGGCATTCCCAGGACCGATGTTTTCCTCGACTGTCTGACGCTGACCATTTCTGCCGAGCAGGAAGCCTGCCGTCAGACGCTGGAGGCGGTCACCCGGGTCAAGGAAGAGCTGGGCTGCAAGACCATTCTCGGCGTGTCCAATATTTCCTTCGGACTGCCATACAGGGGTTTTGTGAACAGCACGTTCCTCAGCATGGCGCTGCAGGCCGGGCTGGACCTGCCCATCATCAACACGAACGTCGACGCCATGATCGGCGCGGTCCGCGCGTTCCGGGCGCTCTACGGTTACGATCAGAACGCGCTGGCTTATATCGACGCCTATCAGGATTATGCCCGGAAGACCGGACCGGCGGTCCGGGAGGCAGGGCAGACGACAGACGGGCATACCGCCGTTTTTGACGCGGTCCTGCACGGGTTGAAGTCCGATGCCCTCCAGGCGACCCGGGAACTGCTGCTGACGATGGATCCGATGGATATCATCAACGAAGAACTGATCCCGGCGCTCGACCGGGTCGGCCGTGCCTTTGAGGACGGGGAACTGTTCCTGCCGCAGCTCATTCAGAGCGCCAACGCCACGCAGGAGAGTCTTGGGATCATCAAGCAGGAACTGCTGCAGTCCGGAGCGGACGGCGTGAGCAAGGGCCGGGTGATCCTGGCTACGGTAAAAGGCGATATCCACGACATCGGGAAAAACATCGTCAAAGTCCTGCTGGACAATTATGGTTATACGGTCATCGACCTCGGCCGTGACGTCGATCCGCAGCTCATCGCCGAGACCGCCGTAAAAGAGAACATCACCGCGGTCGGACTGTCCGCCCTCATGACGACAACGCTTTCCAGTATGGAGGAGACCATCCGCCTGCTGCGGGCAGAACCGGCGCTTTGCAATGATGACGGGTCGAGCCGGGTGACGGTCATGGTCGGCGGAGCTGTTCTGACCCCGGAATACGCGGCCCGGATCGGCGCCGACTATTACTGCCGGGACGCCAAGGCAACGGTCGATGCGTGTAAAACGATTTTCGGCGTTTAAGTTTTACTTTAAGTTTCTCCCTTATTGTTAAGGGCAGAATGGAGGAGAACCCATGAGATTACTGCTTGCAGAAGACGAGAAAATGCTTTCGGACGCGCTCGTCACCATGCTGACGCATAACAATTATTCCGTCGACGCGGTCTACAATGGCCAGGACGCTCTGGACTATCTGGAAACCGGTGACTATGACGGCGCCATCCTGGATATCATGATGCCGAAAATGGACGGCCTCACTGTCCTGCGGAAGATCCGCGAGGAAGGCCTGACCCTGCCGGTCATCATGCTGACCGCCAAGTCGGAAGTCGACGACCGGGTCGAAGGCCTTGACGCCGGTGCCGACGATTACCTGACCAAGCCGTTCGCCATCAAGGAACTGCTGGCACGCATCCGCTCCATGACCCGCCGGCAGCCGGAGCTGTCGGATTCCGTCCTGAAATTCGGAAACCTGTCTCTGGACCGGTCGGACTATGAACTGTCGGGCCCCGACGGCTCGACCAAACTGGCCAATAAAGAGTTCCAGATCATGGAAATGCTGATGACCAACCCCGGTCAGGTCATTTCCACAGAACGGTTCCTGGAAAAAATCTGGGGCTATGACACCGAAGCGGAAGTCAACGTGGTCTGGGTCTACATCTCCACCCTGCGCAAAAAGCTTGCCGGTCTCGGAACAAGCGTGCAGATCAAAGCGGCCCGCGGCGTCGGGTATTCTCTGGAGGATCCCACATGATCGAACGGATCCGAAAACGGTTCATCCATTCTACGATCGCGTCCGTACTCGTCGCTCTCATCCTCATTATGGGGGCCTTCAACTATATGGCTTTCCGCAGCGTGCGGATCAATGCGGACCTCATGCTGAACCTCATGGCGGAGAACGGCGGCGATATCCCGGAACGGATCCCGGATGAATATAAGGGGATCATCGGAGAATTCGGCAATACGGCGGTCCGGATCGGAAACGACAACTTTGATGATTTTGATGAGACGGACGATGACGACGTTACCCTCTACAGCAACGGGCGTATCCAGAGCGACCGCTATAATACGTTCTCAGCGGTAACGGATGAAACTCCCTACGAGACCCGCTATTTCAGCGTTATACTGAGTGACACAGGTACAACGAAGGCTGTCAATACCGGGCGCATCGCTTCCGTGTCGAATGAAGACGCGGTCCGTTATGCCAAGAGCCTTCGAAACATGGGCGCTTCCGAGAACGGATATCTCGGTGTTTACCGCTACAAGGTCCTGAACCTGCCGGGGGACTCGATGTACCTGTTTCTTGACTGTTCCTCGGGACTCTACAACACCATCTATATTTTTATCCTGAGTCTGATCATCGGTCTGGCCGCGCTGCTGCTGATTTCCCTGCTGGTCGTGCTCTTCTCCAAAAAGGCGATCCAGCCCATCGCGGAGAGCTATGACAAACAGCGGAAGTTCATCACGAATGCCGGTCATGAACTGAAGACCCCGCTTGCCATCATCGATTCCTGTACGGAAGTCATTGAGATGACCGACGGGGAGAACAAGTGGACGACCGGGATCCATGAGCAGGTCGGCCGTCTGTCCACCATGACCGCAGAGCTCATTTCCATGGCGAAGATGGCCGAGAGCGACCTCGAACTCAACAAACGGGATCTCGATCTGTCAGCGCTCTGTCGGGAGACCTGGGAACCCTTCGGCCTGATGGCGGAAGAACAGGGGTTCGGCTATCGTCTGGAAATCGCGCCCGATATCCCGTTTTTCGGCAACGAACAGACCTTGAAACAGCTCTGCTCGATTTTTGCCGACAACGCCATCAAATACGCGACGCCCGGCACGACGATCGTTCTCTTCCTGCGCAAGAAGGGCCGGCGCCTGCTTCTCGGAAGCGATAATGCGGCGGAAAATGTCAAAAAAGGGAACCGGAACGAATTCTTTGAGCGGTTCTATCGGGGCGATACGTCCCACAGTTCCGAAAAGAAAGGCTACGGCATTGGTCTGTCGATGGCGGAGACCATCACAGAACTCCACAACGGTCGCATCAGTGCGTCCAGCGAGGATGGCGAACGGTTGCAGATCGTCGCGTCTTTCCCGGAACGCGGCGGCAGTTCGCGGAACATCCGCAAGACGACCAGGCAGCAGGAAAAAGCCCTGAAAAAGAATGCCAAAGAGCATCCGCAGACTCCGGCAAAAGCATAAAAACAAAGGAAAAACAGCCCCGACAGGGGCTGTTTTTTTCGGATTCTTTCCGTTTTTAAGTTATTTTAAACTAAAATCTAAGGTTCGATTTAGGTATATCGCCTAAACTTCTTGCAGAGACAACAAGAAGAGGAGGGCATCCCTATGGCGGGAAATGACAAATTTGCCCGGATCGAACTGAAGTACCGGCTGACGGCAGCGCAGGACCGCTTCCTGCGGGAAACGCTCGCGCCGTATACGGTCGAAGACAAGTACGGGGAAAGCACGATCTGCAACATCTACTTCGACACCCCCGATTTCCGGCTCATCCGCAAATCTATCGAGAAACCGGTCTACAAAGAAAAACTCCGCCTGCGCAGCTATGGCGTTGCCGGACCGGAGGACAATACTTTTCTGGAACTCAAGAAAAAATACAAAGGCATCGTCTATAAACGCAGACTTTGTCTTTCCGAGCAGGACGCGATGGCCTATCTGACCGGCAAAGCTCCGCTCCCGGAAGAATCCCAGATCTCAAAAGAGATCGACTACTTCATGGGCTTTTATGGAAATCTGCAGCCGGCAGTCTATCTGAACTACGACCGGAAAGCGATTTTTTCCAAAGATGACCCGGATCTTCGGATCACCTTTGACCGGAACATCCATTTCCGGACGGACGACCTCTCCCTGCAAAGCATGCCGGGCGGACGGTTTGTGATCGGACCGAGGGAGAGCATCATGGAGATCAAAGCGTCGGGAGCCATGCCGCTCTGGCTGACAGCGCTCCTAACGCAGTCCGGTGCCCGGCGAAACGGCTTTTCCAAGTATGGAACGGCTTACGAGCAGCTGATGAAGAGCGATGGATCCATCGCGCAGAGAAACGGAGGAATCTTAATTGCCTGAAGAACTGTTTTCCTCGGTCATTTCCACGACCGGGATCGAATTATCGAGCTTTCTGACCTGCCTTGCGTGCGCCATCCTGCTCGGCGCATTCCTGGCCTTCATGTTTACCTTTAAAAGCAAGACTTCCTATACCAAAAGTTTTGTCGGGACCCTGTTCATCCTGCCGGCCGTCGTGTCGATCGTCATTATGATGGTCAGCGGCAACATCGGCACCGGAATCGCCGTGGCAGGCACCTTTTCGCTGACCCGGTTCCGCTCCATTCCCGGCACCGCCCGGGAGATCGGCTCGATCTTCCTAGCGATGGCGGTCGGACTCATCTGCGGCATGGGTTATCTCGGTTTTGCAGTCCTGTTCGCGGTCATCATGGGCGTGCTGAGTGCAGCCTACAACATTTCGGCCCTTGGCGAACAGAGCAACGACCTCGACAAGGTCCTGCGCATCACGGTTCCCGAGGACCTGGAATACGCGGCGGCCTTCGATGATGTCTTCGCGGAATATACGACGTCGGCCAAGCTGACCGGTGTCAAAACGACGAACCTCGGCAGCCTGAACCGCCTGACCTATGCAGTCCATATGAAGGAAGAAGGCATGGAAAAGGCGATGATTGACGACTTGCGGGTCCGTAACGGCAACCTGGAGATCAACATGATGCTCCAGAGCAATACAGAAGGAGGGACCCTCTGATGAAACCTATATGGTCCAAAATACTGGCTGTGATCCTGGCAATGGCGTTTGCTCTTGTGATGGCGGCCTGCGGCTCCGATGACAAAGCTGTCGCGGGAGCTACAACGGAGACCGGCGTCACGGCTGATGCGTCTCCGACGACGACCAATACAGAAATGTTCACGGACCGGGACCTCGACCCGTCCTACGATGAGGCGACTTCGATCGACCTCTCCAAAGAGAAAAGCTCCACCGTTTCGATCACCGAAGCCGGCACCTATGTACTGTCCGGGACCTATGACGGACAGATCGTCGTCAAGGTCGGAGAAGACGACAAGGTCCAGCTGGTGCTGGACGGTGTAACGCTTACGAACAGCAAGAGCGCGGCCATCTATGTGCCCTCGGGCGACAAGGTCTTCATAACTCTGGCGGACGGTTCCAAAAACACAGTCTCCTCCTCTGCCTCCTTCTCGAGCGCGGACGCGGAAACCGGTGACAATGTGGACGCAGCAATCTGGTCCAGGGCCACGCTCGTCTTCAACGGCAGCGGTTCCCTGGAAGTCGACTGTGACAACGGCCACGGGATCGTGTCGAAGGACGACGTCAAAGTGACGGGTGGTAGCATTACCGTCAACGCGAAAAACAAAGGTATCGCGGGTAAGGACAGCATCCGCGTCCATGACGGTACCATTACCATCACCGCGGGCGATGACGGGTTCCACACCAGCAACGACGAAGATGAGGACAAAGGATTTATCTATGTTGAAGGCGGGACGATCACCATCTCTTCCGGCGATGACGGCATGCACGCCGAAACGGATCTGACCATCGCCGGCGGGATAATCGATATCACCAAGTCCTATGAAGGCCTCGAAGGCCAGGATATCCTTATCAGCGGCGGCACCATCGACATCGTCGCGTCCGATGACGGCATCAACGCCTCGGAAGGCGGCAGCGGTTCCGATAATACCAACGACTTCGGCTTCGGCCGCATGGGCGGTGGCGGCGGAGGGGATTTCGCCGATAACCAGAATGCCAGCCTGACGATTTCCGGCGGTACGATCCGTATGGATGCCGGCGGGGACGGACTCGACTCCAACGGAACCATGACGGTGACGGGCGGCACGACTTATGTGAACGGCCCGACCAATGGCGGCAACGGTGCCATCGACTGTGACAACGCGACCGTTTCCGGCGGTACGGTCATTGCGGCCGGCGCCAGCGGAATGGACATCAACTTTGGCGATGGATCGACTCAGTGCTCTATGCTGGTCGAATTTGACTCGACGGTTTCCGGCGGTACGACGGTCACCGTGACCGACAGTGACGGCAAAACGGTCCTGTCCTATACGCCGACCAAAGACTTCCAGTCGATCGTCATCAGTTCATCAGATCTGAAGACCGGTGAAACCTATACCGTAACAGCCGGCAACCAGACGCAGACCGTGGAAATGACGGATACCATCGTCGGGACCGGGCATCCGATGGGCGGCGGCCAGGGAGGCCCCGGCGGCGGTATGCAGGGCGGTCATATGCCCGGCATGGGCGGCTTTGGCGGCCAGAGCGGGAACATGAACGGTCAGGCGGTCCCGGATGCGCAGAGTTCTGCCACTGCCGCTGTGTAACGCCAAAACAGCCGAAAAAGTTCTTGTATAATATAATAAAAAAGCGTAAAATAGCGTCCTGTCAGGAAAACCGGCAGGACGCCGTACTTTTTTGGGGAGGAGGAGGCAGACCGATGAAAGCGTTTTTATATTCCGCGTGGGAAGAAGTCAAACGGTTTTTCGGGCACTTCAAAGTGTATTTGAAGTGGCTGGGTCTGGCACTGCTTCTCGGCGTTGTCCTGGGTGCAGTCGGTGCCGGTTTCTATTACGCTCTTTTTTATGCGGGAGAGGTCCGGGAAGCGCACCCCTGGCTCATTTGGCTTCTTCCGGCAGCAGGTCTTCTGATTGCGCTGCTGTACTATGTGTTTGACAAGGCGCCGCAGAGTGAGGAAAACAAAGGCACGAACATGGTCCTGGCGGCTGTGAATTCGAACGAGGATATTCCGTTCCGCATGCTGCCGCTCATTTTTGTCTCCAGCGCAGTTTCGCATCTGTTTGGCGCATCGGTCGGACGGGAAGGTGCGGCTCTTCAGATGGGCGCAAGTCTCGGCTCGACTGTATCCCGTCTTTTGAAATTCAACGAAAACGATACCAAGGTCCTGATCATGACCGGCATGAGCGCCGCCTTTGCTGCTATTTTCGGCGCACCCCTGACTGCCGCGGTCTTCTCCATGGAAGTCATCAGCGTCGGTGTTATGTATTACGCAGCACTGGTCCCCTGTACAGTATCTGCCCTGACGGCGATGTACATCGCCCGCCTGCTCGGGGTGCCGTACACCGCGTTTCAACTTTCCCTGATCCCGGATTTTACACCGCTCAACGCGGGGAAAACGATGCTGCTCGGCATCCTCTGCGCCCTGCTCAGCATCCTTATCTGTTATACGCTCGTTCTGACCGAGCGGACGATGCAGAACATCTTTGAAAACCCCTTCGTCAAGATCTTCGTGGCCGGTACCGTCGTGGCGCTTCTGACGCTGCTGGTCGGGAATCATGACTACAACGGCCTTGGGCTCGGAGTCCTTCTGCAGGCTGTCGCCGGGAAAGCAGTGTGGTACGCGTTTTTCCTGAAACTGCTGTTTACCGCTATCTCTCTGGCCGGCGGATTCCGGGGCGGTGAGATCGTCCCGTCTCTGTTCATCGGCGCGACCTTCGGATGCTTTGCGGCAGGGTTCCTCGGGCTTCCGACGGCGATGGGCGCGGCACTTGGGATGATCGCCGTGTTCTGCGGCGTTACGAACTCGCCGATCGCCTCGTTCATCATGGGCCTGGAACTCTTCGGAGGACAGGGCATGTGGATGTTCGGCCTCGTAGTCGCGGTCAGCTACATGCTCTCCGGTTACTCCGGACTCTACAAAAGCCAGCTTATCATCTATTCCAAATATCGTTCTGTCTACGTGCACCGAAAGGCGCACCACTGACAAAAAGGAGAAAAGAATGGCCTACTATATCACGATCAGCCGGGAAGCCGGCTGCGGCGGCCGGGTCGTGGGCAAAGCGCTCGCAGAACGCCTCGGCATCGCCTATTACGACAAAGACAATATCATCGACCTTGTGGCGGAAGACTGCGGCCTGGACACCTCCTTCGTTTCCAGGATCATGGAGCGAAAGACGTCGAGCCTTCTCTACGAGATGGCGACCATGACCCACACGAACCCGCTCGAAGAGCAGGTCTTCCTTTCCAAGAACAAGATCGTCAACGAGCTCGCGGACAAGGGTTCCATGGTGATCGTTGGTAGCTGCGGCGACTATATCCTGCGGGAGCGGGAAAACCTGCTGAGGGTCTATCTCTACGGCAGTGTCGAGCAGAAAATCGACCGGATCGTGAACGTGTACAAACTGGAACCGACCATGACGCCGCAGAAACTGAAAAGCATCGACAAGGCCCGCGCGGACTATTACCGCTTCTTTACCTCCAATAAATGGGCGGACCGGGCAAACTTCGATCTTTTGATGAATACGGACATCGGGGTCGACACCGTTACCGATATGCTCGAGCACGCGGCCCGCGCACGGTTTGGAGGTGAGGCGTAAATGGCAGAAGCAAAAACCAGAGCAATGCCTCAGAACCGGATGGGTACCGATCCGATCCAGCCGCTCCTGATCAAGACCTCGCTCCCCATGGTCGCGTCCATGCTGGTCCAGGCGCTTTACAACGTCGTGGACAGTCTGTTCGTGGCGCGGATCGAGGAGGACGCTCTGACGGCGGTCTCCCTGGCATTCGCCATGCAGAACCTGATGATCGCCATCGCCATCGGCACCGGCGTCGGTTTCTCGGCTCTGGTTTCGAAAAGTCTCGGAGAGCGGAATTTTGAGATGGCGAACCGGGCGGCCAATAACGCTTTCCCGCTGTATTTCATCACCTATCTCTTCTTCCTTGTCGCGGCGTTTACGCTGACTGAGCCTTTCTTCATTGCACAAAAAGCAACGCCGAAGATCACACAGTACGGCATCGATTACATGCAGACGGTGCTGATCTTCTCCTTCGGCATGCTCGCACAGGTCTGCCTGGAACGGATCCTGCTTTCCACCGGCAAGACATTTTACAGCATGATCACGCAGGCGACGGGCGCCATCATCAACTGCATTGCCGACCCGATCCTCATCTTCGGTCTGCTGGGCGCTCCCGCACTAGGCGTGAAAGGCGCAGCCATCGCGACTATCTTTGGTCAGATCGCCGCCGCTTCTCTTGCTTTGTACTTCAACCTGAAATACAACAAGGAGATCACCCTCAGCTTCAAATATATGCCCCTGAAGGCGGAAGTCGTCCGCCGTATTTACGCGGTCGGTCTGCCGTCCATCGTCATGTCGGCGATCGGATCGGTCATGAATTTCGGCTTCAACCGCATCCTGATGGGCTTTACCTCCACGGCCGCGGCTGTGTTCGGCGCGTATTTCAAGCTGCAGAGCTTCATCTTCATGCCGGTCTTCGGCATCAACAACGGTATGGTCCCCATCGTTGCGTACAATTATGGCGCCCGTAACCGGACTCGTGTGCTCGAGACCATCAAATATGCGATGATCTATGCGGTAGCCATTATGTTCGTCGGTTTTGCTCTCTTTGAAGCTTTCCCGGGACCGCTGCTCCGCTTCTATGACGCTTCTCCCGAGATGCTGGCAATCGGTATCCCGGCCCTTCGGATCATCGCCATGACGTTCCTGCTGGCCGGCGCCTGTATCATGATGGGCTCCGCCTTCCAGGCTCTCGGTAACGGCGTTTACAGCATGATCGTTTCCATCATGCGTCAGATGGTCGTTCTGCTGCCGGCAGCATATCTTCTGTCCCTGACCGGCAACCTGACAGCGGTCTGGTGGTCGTTCCCCATCGCGGAAATCATGTCTCTGGCGGTCAGCCTTTACTTCATGAGAAAGATCATTAAGGAAAAACTGAATTTCGATGAACTTCCGGAAGAACAGCCGGAACCGTCTGAAGCATAAAAGAAAAGACCTCCCGTTTTGGGAGGTCTTCTTATTATTTGTCCAGGTGGACCCCGCTTTGCCGGTCCATTTCCTCGATCACTTCTTCATATTCGTCTTTTGGAATGGGGCCGCTGGTCTTTTTGCTGCCCTTGCCCCACAGACGGGTCTCTTCTCCGTGGGCCAGGCGGACGAGGTTCGAACGGTGCCGCCAGAAAGACATCAGCGGATAGAACAGAGCGGCGATCAGGATGGCGGGGTAGAAATCCTGATGGACGCACAGGATGGCCAGCCCGACAAAGCAGAGCGTCTCAAACGAAAGAGAGGCAACGCTCATGATGCGCCCGATGGCTAAGATCAGAAGCGCCGGGATGCCGGCGATGAGCACCAGCCGCCAGTCGACCATCAGCAGGATTCCGATGGAGGCGGCTACGCCTTTGCCACCGCGGAAATGCATGTAGAACGGATAGTTGTGCCCGAGAATGACGCAGATACCGCAGACCAGCTGCAGCAGGATGGCGGCGCCCTCACTGCCGAGCACCTCCGGACCGAGCAGCAGCCGGACGGCCAGCACGGCCAGCGCGCCTTTGGCGGCGTCGATCAGCAGGCAGACCATGCCAAACTTGAATCCGAAGACCCGGATGGCATTGGTGGCGCCGGAATTGCCGCTTCCGTAATCCCGGATGTCGACGTGTTTGATTGCCTTTCCAAGCAGATAGGACGGCTGTAGAGAACCGACCAGATACGACAGGATGAGACTGGCGGCAATGGCCGCCAAAAGTGTTGTTGTCATGGGTTCCTCCATGTTAAAATGTGTTTGCCCACGCGTCCGTCAGGACGGCGTTGACCGTGAATCGTTCTGTCTTTGTACGCGATGTACAGGTCGACAGAGTCAGGACTTTTTCATTGCCCCGCATGATCGTTGTGCCGGTATCGATCTCGCTGCGGGTCAGGATGTCGGCATACCAGGCCTGGAATGTCGCTTCGTCCGGATACGTCAGGACATAGACGTCATCGGTCGTCTCCGCGGTGAACGCAGACTTGACCTGATATTTGTAGGTCCTGCCTTTCATGATGAGATAAATATACGGGTGCGACTCATAGTAGGTCTGTTCTTTATACTGCTTGAGGCCTCCGAACATAGATCCGTTTTTGGTGTTGTGCCCGTAAATGAGGGTGTGTTTGTCGGTCAGGTCCGGGGAACTGAGGTGGGAGAAGAAGATGCTCCCGAATACACTGTGCTCACCAGTATACGTCGTCCGCAGATAGGTGTCGTCGCTGTTCGACCAGAGCAGCGGATAGGAGACGGCGGAGTCCGGAATGTAGATCCAGCCTTTGACGTCCGGGTTGACGGCCTGCAGGGCCTTCAGATCCACGGAAAAGCCGAGCCGGAGATCTTTCTGGGAAGTGCCGCTTCCGGTGTCGGTCAGATAGGTGTTCTGTGATTCTTCGTAGAAATCATCGCCCTCGTGGTAGCTGTAGAGGATCTTTCCCGCCTGAAAAACGGCAAAGAGGAAGATCAGCGCGAAGAGGACTTCAAAAATCGTTAAGATCGTGTTGCGTTTTTTGTGTGTGCCTGCCATGGGCTACCTCCTTGAAACGTAACGCTATTATATCACGGAATCTTTCGTGATGGAAATGTTTTTAAAAAAGGAACAATATTGAAATGATACTGAACGTCAGCAATCTGTCCAAGTCCTTTGGCGACCGGCTTCTGTTCGAACACGCGAACCTGTCCGTCGAAAAAGGCGACCTCATTGGTCTTATCGGTGCCAACGGAGCAGGAAAAACGACCCTGTTCCGGCTGATCACCGGGGAAGAGGAAGCCGACGAGGGGGCAGTCATCCGGTCCCCGTTCACGACGCTGGGGTACCTCGAACAGCACGTGTGCGCGGATTCCGACCGCACGACCTATGAGGAGACGCTTCTGGTGTTTTCGCATCTGTTCGAGATGGAGGCGGAACTCCGGTCCCTGACCGACGCTCTGAACGGCGCCCGTGCCGGAGACCCCGCCCTCATCGCCCGGCAGGAAGAACTGCTTTCCGCTTATGAGGCGGGAGACGGGCTGACTTACAAAAACCTGACCCGGGCCGTGCTGTCGGGCCTCGGGTTCACGGAAGAGGAGCAGGCGCTCCCCGTGAAGAGCCTGTCCGGCGGACAGAAATCGAAGATCGGGCTGGCCAAACTGCTGCTGCAGAAACCGGACCTCATGCTGCTTGACGAGCCGACGAACCACCTGGATATCGCCTCGGTCGGATGGCTGGAAAACTTCCTGAAAAGCAGCAATATCACGACGATCGTTATTTCGCATGACCGGTATTTTCTGGACAAGGTCTGCAGCCGGATCGCGGAGATCTCTTTGCGCAAACTCTATGTGACGGACGGCAATTACACCCGGCACATGGCTCTGAAGGCGGAGCGGGATCTTTCTTTGCAGCGGAACTATGACAAGACGATGGCGGAGGTGCATCGCATCGAAGGCATCATCGAACAGCAGCGGCGCTGGAACCGGGAGCGGAACATCCGTACCGCGGAAAGCAAACAGAAGCAGATCGACCGTCTGACGAAGGATCTGGAAGCGCCGGAGTATGAGAAATACGACTTCTCGTTCTTCTTTGACCCGGACAGTGTCAGCGGGGAGGAGGTCCTGAAGGTCAGCGACCTGTCGATGGAATTCCCCGGAAAAGTGCTCTATGAAAACGTGAACTTCGACATTCGCCGCGGGGAGCGTGTCTTCCTGATCGGCGAGAACGGTATTGGCAAAACGACTCTGCTCAAACAGATCCTGAAACGGGTCCGCGGCGTCCGCTTCGGTGTCGGCGTCACGACCGGTTACTTCGATCAGCATCAGATGAATCTCTCCATGAACAAAACGGTCCTGGAAGAGGTCCATGACATGTATCCCCGGATGTCGGATACGGAAGTGCGATCGGCGCTGGCGATCTTCGGCTTCAAAGGGGAAAAGGTCTTTGAGCCGATCGAAACTTTGAGCGGCGGCGAACGTGCCAAAGTGGCACTGTGCCGGCTCATGCTGCGGCATTGCAATTTCCTGCTGCTCGACGAGCCGACGAATCACCTCGACCTCTATTCGATGGCGGCGCTCGAGGAAGCGCTGGCACAGTATGAAGGAACGCTGTTCATCATTTCGCATGACCGGTATTTCATCAATCGGCTCGCGGACAAAGTCATTGAGCTGAAGCCGTCCGGAACGGAGACGTTCCCCGGCAGTTTCGATGATTACCAGCGGGAACTGGAACGCAGGGGCGCGCCTGAGGAGGACGCTTCTCCCAAAGCGGAAAAGCAGATGGGCGCCGGCGGTCTGTCTTATCAGGAGCAGAAACGGCTCCGGTCCGAGCGGACCAAAAAGAAGACGGCTCTGCGGCGGGCGGAAGAACGGATCGCCGAACTGGAAGCAGAGATCGAAACGGTCAACGCGCAAATGGGAGACGACGCGACCGCGATCGACTTTGAAAAAATGACGGCGCTGACCGAACAGCTGGCCGGTCTGAACGAGGATCTGGAAAGGATCATGGCCGACTGGGAGATGCTGGCGGAAGAAGTAGCCAACTTTGAGGATTAAAACAACAGACAAATTGTTATATAATAGAGGAAAATCAGAAAAAGGAGCGGCGACTATGTACGAATTTACCCTGAATGCCCGGCTGACCTCCGGCGGTCTCAGCTATTTTTCCACGGAATTCGAGAACGAGTATTTCGCGATCGACATGGAACAGACCGAGACTTCGCTGAAAGCATTCCTGACGGCAAAAAAGGACCTGGTCCTGAACGATGTGGAACTGAACACGACCCGTCGGTTCGCAGACGATGAGTTCTTCTTTGCCAACGGGTTCCAGTCCTGGTCGACGAGCGAGGAGCACAAAAAGACCGATGTCACCACCGGTCTTCCCAAACTGGTATCCTTCAACGGACTGACCCGCACTCAGGCCGGTCAGATGGGGGACTATTTCTATACGAATTACGGGACGCCCGGCAATTTCCACTCCTTTACGTTCACCTATTTCCGAAAGGCCGGCAGCCATTTTATTGAACTGTGGGGCTCCCGGATCGACCGGGACGGCTTTACCATTTTTGACGTCGACATGCAGGGCGGCCGCTTTACGGTCCGGCGCGAAGCCGACGGAACGGCTCTGAAGGCGGGCGAGACCTGGCCTCTGTTCGACATTCTGATCTGCGAAGCGGAATATGACGCTGCGTTCGACCGGTACTTCTTCGACTTTATGAACGTGAAAAAGCCGCGTGTGCAGCGGCTTGCCGGTTATACGTCCTGGTACAACTATTTCAGCAAGGTGACGGAAGACATCGTCTATCGTGACCTGGACGCGCTGGACCTTGCAAAAGAGAAAACGCAGATCTTCCAGATCGACGACGGTTATCAGGCTCACACCGGCGACTGGCTCATCACCGACAAGAAGAAATTCCCGCACGGCATGAAAGCCTGCGCGGACGCGATCCACGGAAAAGGCTATCTGGCCGGCCTGTGGCTGGCACCGTTCTGCGCGGCGCTGCGGTCCGATGTGGCGAAACAGCACCCTGACTGGTTCATTCGCGATGAGAAGACCGGAAAGCGGGTCGTTGCGCACTTCGGATGGGGCGGCGCCTACGCCTTCGATATCTACAACCCCGGCGCGCGCGAGTACATCAAGCATTTTTTCAACGTCATTTTGAACGACTGGGGTTATGATCTCGTCAAGCTCGACTTCCTCTACAGCATTTGCGAACGTCCCCGTAACGGAAAGAACCGCGGCCAGCTGATGGCGGACGGCATCGACCTGCTCCGGGAAGCCTGCGGCGACAAGTTCATTCTCGGCTGCGGCGTCCCGCTCGGCTCCTGCATGGGTATTTTTGACGCCTGCCGCATCGGCCCCGACGCCAACAAGGTCTATGAGGGCAACCTTCTGAACACGCTGAATCTGACCCGGGAAGTCCCGTCCTCCCGCTATGCGATGGTCAATTCCATTTTCCGCCGCTGCCTGAACGGGCGCGCCTTCGCGAATGACCCGGACGTCTTTTTCCTGCGGGATGACAACCTGAAGTACTCGATCCTTCAAAAACTGCTTCTGGCCAAGGTCAACGACATTACCGGCAGCATCATCTTTATGTCGGACAACGCCGCGACCTATGACCAGAGGGCTCTGCAGTATCTGGCTTATTTCTTTACGGAAAAGGATTACACCGTCCAGATGGCGGAGTATGAGTCCGAAGACGTTATCCGGATCGATTATATGGAAAACGGCGCCGCCAAGACTCTGCGTCTGAACCTGGCGGATGGTTACAGCAACATTATGGAGAACCTTTCATGACTTATCGGGAAGCAATCGATTACATTGAGAATTATACCTGGAGCACGACCCGCCTGGGGCTCGACCGCACCAAAGAACTGCTGGCGCGTCTCGGCGATCCGCAGAAGCAGCTGAAGTTCGTCCATGTGGCAGGCAGCAACGGCAAGGGGAGCACCTGCGCCATGCTGGCTTCGGTCCTGCGGGAATCGGGTTATAAAACGGGGTTGTACACATCGCCCCATGTGCTCTGTTTTGAAGAGCGCCTGCAGATCAACGGGCGATATATCCTGCCGGATGATCTGGCAGCATATACAGAGCGTGTCCGTGTGGAAGCCGACGCCATGGAAGACCACCCGAGCCAGTTCGAGCTGGTCACCGGCATTGCCATGCTGTACTTTGCCGAACAGCAGTGCGACATCGTGGTGCTGGAAGTGGGCCTGGGCGGCGCTCTGGATTCGACGAACGCCATCGACGCGCCGGAAGTGGCCGTCATTACGAATATCGGCCTGGAGCACACCGAATACCTCGGGAACACGCTCGAGGAAATCGCCATGAATAAGGGCGGCATCATCAAGCCGGGGTGCGATACGGTCTGTTACAACAGCGCACCGGAAGTCGTCAGCGTCATCCGCCAGTTGTGCGCTGTCTGGAACTCCAACTTCCGGCTGGTCGACTTTGGCTCGGTGACCCCTCTGGCGCATGACCTTTCCGGGGAAACGTTCGAATGGAACGGTCTGACCCTGAATGTGCCTCTTCTGGGCGATTATCAGCTCCACAATGCCGCGACCGCGCTGACGGTGGTCACGGCGCTGCGGGACCGCGGCTGGACTATTTCCGATGAGGCTGTCGCGGACGGGATGCAAAAGACCCGCTGGCCGGCCCGCTTTGAGGTGCTCGGCCGGGAACCGCTGTTCCTGCTCGACGGCGGCCACAATCCGCAGTGCGCGGAAGTCGTAGCGGAGAACCTGACCAAATATCTCGGAGACGAAAAACTGGTCATCCTGACCGGTGTGCTTTCCGATAAAGATTACAAGGCGATGATGCAGAGCGTTCTGCCCCATGCAAAAGAATTCCTCTGCGTGACCCCGGACAGCCCGCGCGCCCTTTCGGCGCAGGACCTGTCCGACTATCTGAGGAGTCTCGGCTGCAGCGCAGTGCCGTATGAGGACATTCCCACAGCCGTGCACGCGGCCCTGCAGACCGGAGAAGACGTGCTGGCATTCGGCTCCCTCTACATGGCCGGGGATATCCGTTCCGGTTATTACCGGGAAAAGAAGACGGCGCAGCGGAAATACTGCATGAATGCCCGGCGTATGCTGACACCGGAACAGCGGGCGGAATACAGCGCGGACCTCAGCCGCCATCTGACCGAATTGCCGGAAGTCCGGGAAGCGACGCATATTTTTTCCTATATGGCCATGACCGATGAAGTTGACCTTTCCGTCTTCCATGACTGGGCCGAACGGCACGGGAAGATCCTGTCTTATCCGATCTCGATGGAACATGGTCACATGGAAGTCTATACGCTGAATGAAGACCAGGTCTGGGCATATGGAAAATACGGTATCCGCGAGCCTGACCCGGCCCATGCGGCCCTGCGCGCTCCGGAAGACTTCGATGTCATCCTCGTGCCATGTGTCGGCTTCGATGAGGGCGGCGGACGCATCGGTCACGGCGCCGGATATTATGACCGGTATCTGGAACGCGCACCGCAGGCGACCCGCGTCTGTATCGCGTTTGAGGCCCAGTGTCTGGACGACGTCGTGAAGGAAGATACCGACCTTCCGATGGATTACATCGTCACCGAAAAACGGGTCTTGCAATTCTGAGAACGGTTCTATATAATATAGGGGCGCTTCCAAGCGGAGCGTCCCATATATGCTGGAGTGGCACAGTCGGTAGCGCAACTGATTCGTAATCAGTAGGTCGCAGGTTCGATTCCTGTCTCCAGCACCAG
>R19__coassemble_123_pt1 | contig 43840 bp, 37 predicted proteins | sample R19__metabat2_low_PE_020 | metagenome-assembled genome bin R19 | reverse complement strand
CCTCGGCTGCAAGGACACCAACTACACGAACCCCCACGGTCTGGACGCGGAAGGCCATTATTCCACCGCGAAGGATATTGCCCGCATCTTCCGCCATGCGCTGGACAATGAAACATTCACCCGTATCATCGGCACGTCCAGTTATGAAATGGAAGCGACAAACAAGCGGGACGCCACGACTTACCGAAATACCAACAACCTGATCATCCCGGGTTCTTACTACACGTACACGCCCTGCAAAGGCGGCAAGACCGGAACCACTTCCGAAGCAGGCTATTGTCTGGCCTCTTACGCCTCCCAAAACGGATATACCTATCTCAGCATCGTCATCCAGGGTGCGGAAGGGTGGAAGACCAACACCTATTCCGGCGGCAATGTCGCCATGAACGAGTCCATCCGCGGATATAAATGGGCCTTTGAAAACATCAAGATGAAGTCCATTGCCACACCGAAGGACAAGGTGACGACCGTTCCGGTCCAGCTGGCCCGGAAAGTCCACGAGGTGACGCTGGTTCCCGCAAAGGAAGTCCAGGCGCTCATCCCGCAGTCCGTCGATTCCTCCAGCATTTCCATCGAGCTCATTCCGGAATCGCTTCCGGAGGAGGTCCTCGCGCCGCTCAAAACAGGCGATAAACTCGGCAAAGCCCGGGTCCTGTATGCCGGAGAAACGCTGACAACGATCGACCTCGCCGCTGCGGAGGACGTCCATCGAAGCTGGCCGGCCACCACCTGGTATTATCTGAAGAAAGCATTCTCCCACTGGGCAGTCCGCATTGCGGCAGCACTGCTGCTGCTCGCGATCATCGGCCTTCTCATCTGGTGGAGGGTCCGCAAAAAGCAGCAGAAGGACTCTAACCTCAACCTGATCCGCATCCGCCACGACATCGGCGGAAACAGTCCGCTTCAGGGCGTTTCCTCTGAGCAGGTCCGCGGACGGAAATCATCCCTGCAGCGCAGGCGCGAATCCCGCCGGCGCCACCGCTCCAGAAATTACTGGCGCACCAAACGATAAAAAAACACCGGAACTCAAAAGAGTTCCGGTGTTTTTATGATCGATTTTTTTACAGAAGCAGTGCGCCAAGCTGCGCTCCCACTGCGTCGGCATAAATGGCAATGACCTCGACCGGTGCGCCGGTCGCGTCATGGGCGCCGCCCATAAGGATCGGCAGACCGAAAACCATTGCGAACATGGCGGTGACCAGAATGATGATGGCAATCCAGTCCCGGATCCAGTTAGACTTATTGCGGGCCTTCATTTCTTCATCGGTGTAATGGGCCCATTCTCTTTCTTTCTTAGCCATGGTCGTACTCCTTATCCTCTCAAAATTTGTATGCGTACAAAACCGTTCCGTGGAAAGTATACCATATCCTTTTTCCCAATGCAATACACCTTGAAAATACAGACATTTCGAACACGGAAGCTTTGCTATAATAGTTTTGTTATAAGATGGAGAGGAGCCGAATATGAAAAAGATTTCCAAACTTCTGGCCCTGGTTTTGACATTGGCCATGGTTCTGTCCTGCACCGCGGTAATGGCTTTCGCGGCAAAGAAGAAAACGACATATAAGACCTATGACTATGATAAAAACGGCAAAGTTGTCTATACCGTCCTCGGAGACAGTATCCCCGCCGGCTGGTCCGCACCCGGTTTTGTGGAATGGTCAAAAGAGGTTGCCAACTGGCCCATCGTTCCGGATACCTATCCCGCATACCTGAAACAGTCACTGGACGCGGACGTCGTCAACATGGACGCCCACATCGGGCTTCGTTCGACGGACCTTCGGTATCTGCTGGATGAGACTTACGCAGGTGACATCGCGGTCGGCTGGCGTGTTCCCACCACAGACCGCTACCGTCAGATCGACTATGAAAAACTGGCAGTTTTGCGGGCCGAGTATCAGAAAGATGTCGCCAGTGCGGACATCATCACCCTGGGCATCGGCATCAACGACATGACGATCCCCTCCGGCATCCTGGACAACGTTCAGCAGGAAAACCTGAACGGTCTCCTGAACCCCGGGGCTGTCTGGGGCGATCTGCTGACCGCGGTTTCCCAGCTTGCTGACAACACGGCCTATATGGCGCAGGTCTCCACCCTTCTGTTCGGGTTCTACCAAACCTACTGCGCGAACTTTGACGCCATCGTCCAGAAGATCTATGAACTGAATCCGAACGTCAAGCTCTACGTCATCGGCTATTACAATGCCGCACAGGACGCATACATAAAAGGGGCACTCCCCGTGGACATCGGAGCCGTCGTCACCCCCTTCATCGATCTGTTCAACAGCCATGCGGCAAACAACGCTGCCACATATGGCTACACCTATGTGAAGATGGAACACATCGACACCCTCTTCTGTGATCCGACTTCTGCAGGCTATCTGAACGACAACCATCCGACGCCCGCCGGACACAAACAGATGGCGGACATCATCATGGAATCCATTGAGGCGGACTTATAATTCAAAAAAGGAAAACACCGGGCAGAACATTCCTGCCCGGTGTTTTTATGTTATACTGGAAAAGGACCAATCCGAAAGGAGCGTGAAAACGTTGCAGAACAAATCTCTTGGGAAACAACTGTTTTTTGGCTTGATTGCCATGATGCTGATGGTCGCGGTCCTCGCGGGCTGCGCATCCTCGACTGCGGCGGCAAAAGACCTCGCGGTCTCGACTGTAACCCGCCCGGAAGCGGTCGCGTCCCCCGGAGACAATGCCTCGGATGAGGAATATGCCGCCTGGCAGGCATATAACGACGCCCGCATGGAAGCAGCCAAAGGAAATACAAAGGCGATGCGCGCCTTCTACCAGAAAACCATGGCCCAGATCCTCGGGAAGAGCAAAGCCGCCGGTTCCAAATCGGACACGAACGCGGTCTATTCTCCGCTCAATGTCTACCTGGCGCTGGCCATGCTGGCCGAGACGGCGGACGGCAATACCCGCCAGGAGATCCTGACCCTGCTCGGGGAGAAGAAAATCGACACCCTGCGCACCCGGGTCGGCAATCTGTGGACCGCCAACTACCAGGATGACGGTGTCTGTACGGAGCTTCTGGCCAATTCCCTCTGGATGAACGAATCGCTCACCTACAATCAGGAAACACTCGACACGCTGGCGCAAAAGCACTATGCCGCCGCGTTTGCCGGGGAGCCCGGTTCCGCGAAAATGGATGAAGCGCTCCATGCCTGGATCAATGAACAGACCAAAGACCTTCTGAAAGAGCAGGCCGGGAACCTGACGTTAGACCCGTCGACCGTTCTGGCACTGGTGTCCACCATTTATTTCAAAGCGCCCTGGTCGGAACAGTTTGAGGAAGCCTCGACAAAGCAGGAGACGTTCTATGCCCCGTCCGGTGAACGCAAAGTCGACATGATGCACCAGTCGGAGACTCTCCCGTACTACACCGGGGACAACTTCGAAGCCGTTGCCGTCCCGCTGAAAAACAGCGGATATATGTGGTTCTTCCTGCCGAAGACCGGCACCACTGCGGCCGAGCTGTCATCGGACAAGCAGGTCTTCGACCTCCTGCTGGAAACCGACACCTACAAGAACTTCTCTTACCCGCAGGTCAATCTCAGCATCCCGAAAATGGACGCGGTCTCCGATGTGGAACTGACCAAAGACCTGAAGGCCCTCGGCGTGAACGACATCTTCGACCCGACCAAAGGGGACTTCTCTCCGCTCATGAATGACGCGGACGGCATTTATGTCTCTCAGGTGCAGCACGCTGCCCGGGTCAAAACCGATGAGGAAGGCGTGGAAGCCGCCGCCTTTACCGCGATCATGATGGCAAAGAGCTCTCTGCCAACTGACTTCGTCGACTTCCGTATTGACCGGCCGTACTTCTTCGCGGTCACCGGTTATACCGGCGATCTGCTCTTCACCGGCGTGATCAACACTCCGGTCGCATAAACAAGCTGAAAAAAGGACCCCTTCCGGGGTCCTTTTTTATATCTTTCAGACTTTTTCCACACCGAGAACGGCATCTTCGCCGTTGATCTTCCATTCCTTGGAAAGCGTCTTCCCGGCTTCATCGGCAGCGTCGAGCTTCGCTCCGACGTTGACCGTATCGGCCAGAAGATCCTTCTGGATGGAGGCAAGGTTGTCGGTAATGACGTTCTTCACCTTCTCGGAGCCGTCCACATAAAGTACGATGTGGTCGGTCACTTCGAAGCCCGCGTCTTTCCGCATGGTCTGGACCTTGGAAATGACTTCCCGGGCAAAGCCTTCGGCGATGAGCTCGTCGGTCAGGTTCGTGTCAAGGGCGACCGTAACGCCGCCTTCGGACAGCGTATACAGACCTTCCTGCTGGACGGTCTCAATGAGCAGGTCCTCTTCCGCCAGGCGTACATCACCGGTGGAAAGAGTCAGCGTCATGAAGCCGGTCGTGTCAAGTTCCGCTTTGACGGCGGAACCGTCTTCAATGGCGGCCAGCGCGTTGCGGATCTCCCCGAGCTGCTTGCCGAACTTCGGACCAAGCGTGCGCATCTGCGGCTTGAACGCGTAGGTGACCAGCGCGGCATCGTCTTCGACGAATTCGACGGCTTTGACGTTCAGCTCATCGCGGATGATCTCCACATAGTACTCGGAAAGGGCCTTGTCGGCTTTGACGTACATTTTGCTGAGCGGCTGGCGGTTCTTGCGGTTGGCGCCGTTTCGGCAGGCGCGGCCAAGCGTGACGATGGAAAGCACTTCGTCCATATCCGCTTCGAGGTCCTTGTCGATCCAGGCCTCGTTCACTTCCGGGAACGCGCACAGGTGGACGGATTCCGGAGCGTCTTTGTCAATGGAGCAGACCAGATTGCGATAGATCTCTTCCGTCATGAAGGGGATCATGGGAGCGGCGGTCTTTGCGGTCGTGACGAGGGCGGTATACAGCGTCATGTAAGCGTTGATCTTATCCTGCGTCATGTCCGGACCCCAGTAGCGGGAACGGCCGCGGCGGACATACCAGTTGGAAAGGTCGTCCACGAATTTTTCAATGTAACCGGCTGCTTCGGGGATCTTGTAGGCGTCGAGGTTTTCGTCCACGCCTTTGACCATGGAGTTCATCTTGGAGAGACACCACTTATCCATGACGGACAGCTTGTCGTAGTCCAGCGTGTATTTCGTCGCGTCGAACTCGTCGATATTGGCATACAGGACAAAGAACGCGTAGGTGTTCCAAAGGGTGCCGAGGATCTTTCTCTGCGCCTCTGTGACGGCACGGCCGGAGAAACGGTTCGGCAGCCAGGGGGCGGAGTTCGTGTAGAAATACCAGCGGATCGCGTCGGCGCCGTAGGTGTTCAGAGCCTCCATTGGGTCAACGGCGTTGCCCTTGGACTTTGACATCTTCTGGCCGTCCTCATCCTGGACGTGGCCGAGGACGATGACGTTCTTGTAAGGCGCCTTGTTGAAGATGAGCGTCGAAATGGCCAGCAGCGAATAGAACCATCCGCGGGTCTGGTCGACCGCCTCGGAAATAAAGTCCGCCGGGAACTGGGACTCGAAGAGTTCCTTGTTCTCAAAGGGATAATGGTGCTGCGCGAACGGCATGGAACCGGAGTCGAACCAGCAGTCAATGACTTCCGGTACGCGGGTCATGTTTTCTCCGCCGCATTCCGGACATTTCAGCTTCACGCGGTCCACATAGGGGCGGTGGAGTTCGATGTCGTCCGGGCAGTTCAGACCCTTCTCTTTCAGTTCGGCAATGGAACCGATGCAGTCTCGGCAGCCGCAGTCCGGACATTCCCAGATGGGAAGCGGCGTGCCCCAGTAACGGTCACGGGACAGACCCCAGTCCTGGACATTCTCCAGCCAGTTGCCGAAGCGGCCTTCGCCGATGCTCTGAGGGATCCAGTTGATGGTGTTGTTGTTGCGGACGAGGTCGTCCCGCACCGCCGTCATCTTGATGAACCAGGACTCTCTGGCATAGTAGATGAGCGGGGTGTCGCAGCGCCAGCAGAACGGGTAGTTGTGCTCGAACTTCGGCGCGTCATACAGCTTGCCGTCCTTTTCCAGGTCCTGCAGGACCGGAAGGTCAGCGTCTTTGACGAAGAGGCCGGCATAGGGCGTCTCTTCCTTCATGTGACCGGCTTCATCGACCATCTGGATGAACGGAAGGTCATAGTCGCGGCCGACACGTCCGTCGTCCTCACCAAAGGCGGGGGCGATATGAACGATACCGGTACCGTCCGTCATGGTGACATAGTTGTCGCAGGTGACAAAGAAGGCTTTTTTATGCTGCCTGTCGGCAATGGCCTGCTCAAATTCGAAGAGCGGTTCGTATTCTTTGTACTCGAGATCTTTTCCGACGAAGCGCTCCAGGACCTCGAACGCGGGAGTTCCGTTCTCCGCAAGCTTTCCGAGAACACCGTCCGCAAGGTCGGTCGCAATATAGTAGGTATAACCGTCTGCCGCTTTGACCTTGACATATTCGTCCGTCGGGTTCACGCAGAGCGCCGTATTGGAGGGCAGCGTCCAGGGCGTTGTGGTCCATGCCAGGAAGTATGCGTCTTCGCCTACGACCTTGAAACGGACGATGGCGGAGCGCTCTTTGACATCTTTATACCCCTGCGCCACTTCGTGGGACGACAGCGGCGTGCCGCAGCGCGGGCAGTAAGGCACGACCTTGAAGCCCTTATAAAGGAGCCCCTTGTCATAGATCGTCTTCAGCGCCCACCACTCGGACTCGATGAAGTCGTTCTCATAGGTGACATACGGGTCATCCATGTCGGCCCAGAAGCCGACGACTTTGGAGAAGTCTTCCCACATGCCCTTGTATTTCCAGACGGACTCTTTGCATTCGGCGATAAACGGTTCCAGCCCGTACTCCTCGATCTGCTCTTTGCCGTCGAGTCCGAGCTTCTTCTCGACTTCGATCTCGACCGGCAGACCGTGGGTGTCCCATCCGGCTTTCCGGGGAACGAAGTTGTATTTCATGGTGCGGTACCGCGGGATCATGTCTTTGATGACGCGAGTCAGCACGTGACCGATGTGCGGTTTGCCGTTCGCCGTAGGCGGTCCGTCGTAGAAGACATAAGACGGACGGCCGTCCTGTTCTTCGGTCTTCTCAAAGATGTTCGCGTCCTCCCAGAATTTCGCGACTTCGTGTTCACGTTCGACGAAATTGAGGTCGGTCGATACCTTTTCGTACATACATTTCCCTCCAAAAAAATACGCTTCGTCCCATGCAAACAGGACGAAGCGTCAAACTTCGAAAACCACCTATTGTGCATCTTACCATCATAAGAGCCCCGGGTAACGGCGGGAACCGGCGGTGCCTACTGTTGTTTCAGCATGCGACTCGGGAGTGATGTTCAGACCTGCCGCTCCGGTGTGCCGGGCTCTCACCGCCCCCGTGCTCGCTACTGGTACCTTCGCCGTGCAGACTTACTGTCTCCGTCTACGTCTTTATAGGTTATTTACTTTTAATACGCGAATTATCTTACCATCTTTGGTTTTCCGCGTCAACAGGCGATTTAATCCTTGCTGTTCCCCAGCAGGAGCGCAATGACCTTTGTGACGAGGTTGTTTTCCAGACCATTGTCGATGGAGGACCAGTCGGCCTGACCGGGTTTGACGATGTTCGCGCCCGTCACGGCAAACGTGACGTCATTGCCGAAGTTTTTATCATAGGTCAGCGAATCCAGCGTCAGGGCCAGAAATTCATTGAAACTCTCCGCGATTTGCGGAACGGTGTAATAGGACACGTTTGCCGCGCCGAACAGGACGTTATGCAGAACTTCCGCATAGGGACCTGCCAGCAGTTCGCCGATATCCCTCGTCAGGACATCCATCAGAGAGGCCAGGAACAGTCCCTCTTCCACATTCTTCCGGGCTTCTTCGTACCAGGAGGGGTTCACACCGTTGTCAAGGCCTGCCAGATGAGTCTTGTGTGCGTAATTGACCGTTTCGATGAGCGTATGCTGCCCGTCTTTCGTCACAGGCATATCCGCCAGATCCGGAATGAGTTTATCGATTGCGGTATCGATCGCAGCAGGGTAATCGATCCCGTTGTTAACGAACAGGGTTTTCAGACGATCTTTCAGGACGGTAGAAATGACATCCGAATTGAGCCCCTTTGTTTTCGAGAAGGCCGTCATGTCCGGGATGGACACATATTCACCGGTCTGCGGATCAGTGTGGGCTATGCTCAGGTTCTGGATCGTGTAACCGGAAACCGTTTCGGTCACGCCATTGTCGGAATCCGCCTTTCCCGCATCCGAGCGGGTGAACGTTGTCACGCGGCACGGGCAGGGATAGGTAATGGACGAACCGGTCTCGATGTCATAGAGCTGGTTGCCGGCCTCGGTCCGCATGACCGCAACATCCTGGGAGTGGAAATGTCCCGTAAAGACATAATGCATACCCGCGTCTGCCAGTTCAGTCGAGATCCGCTCAAAATCGTTGACGAGGAAATCCCCGAGGATGTTCTGCTCCATGGAGAAATGTGCCACGACCCCGTGGTGCATGACGCCGATGACGGTATCGCCCCGTTTGTTTGCCCAGGCGATTTTCCGTTTGACCCAGTTCAGCAGGTCATCCGGAATCCGTCCGGAGGTCGAGTGTTCATAGTCTCCGTCTTCGGAGTTATCCGGGGTATATCGGTTGGAGTCGACCACAATGAAGGTATACCCCTTCGCCGGACGCGCCATATAAGACGTCGCTCCGGCCTCGCAGCCTTCCGGTGGCGTGTAGGTATCGCGGATCGTGCTGTCATCCCAGGTGATATCCTTATAAATCGCCAGAAAATCCGCCTGTGTGGTCTTTTTCGCGGGAACCGCTTTGCCATCCGCCGTGTTGAATTCTTTCGCGTCAGAATTGTTGATGTCGTGGTTGCCGTTGGTAACGTACACCTTCATTCCGGGGAGAGCCTTCTTCAGCTGCCGCAGTTTTTGGGCGACCATGACATGGCCCTTGTATTCGCCGTCTTTCGTAATGTCACCGTTCAGGATGAGCACGTCCGGCTTCACTTCCCGGACCTTCCGAAGCTGTGCGTCCAGCACGGCTTCCGATTCGTTGAAGACTTTCTGGTCCAGGTTCACAGCGTGCTGATAGTCCGCCGTGCCTTTAATCATGCTCTCCATGATGACATGCGTATCCGACAGAGACATGACCTTCAGCGTCTGTTCCCCGCTCTTCGCAAAGCTCATCGGAACGGCCAGCGTCATCAGAAGGACCATGGCGGTCAGGATCGCCGTCAACCGGAATCTCCACCTTTTCATGTTGGTTTTCCCCCTACCGTTTGAATTGTTCGCACCTCTATTATACTCATTATCTGTAAACTTTGTCATTCTTTTAATTATCCTTCCTTCTTTACAAAAGTCTCGGTATGATAGAAATGCAGAGAATCATTTTATGGGAGGAAATTGTTATGGCAAAAAGTTACGTTATTTTGAAAGACGCCCCGATCATGGACTATATGCATGACTTTGTCGCGCTTCCGAAGAACTACGGCACCTATGAATACTTCGCCAGAGAAGACGTCAAGGCGATCCGCGAGACCGTATTCGCGGCCCTCGATGACCTTGACGCCCGCACCGGTCTGACGGAAGAAGTCAAGGGCTACCGCAAGGTCATCATCAAACCGAACCTGGTCAACGTCTATCACAAGGCCGGTTTCCAGGAAGATGACTATCCGGAGACCACCGATCCCCGCGTTTTCGAGGCCGTTGTCAACTGGTTCCGCGACCGAAACGACCATATCATCATTGCGGAGTCTTCGGGCAAACCGTTCCCGGCTTCCGCATCATTCAAAATCACCGGTTATGACCGCATCGCCAAGCATTACGGCTGTGAACTGGTTCCGCTGGAGCGCCGGCCGGTCGTCCGTTACATGCTCCCGAAAGCGGAGATCATGAAGGAGATCCTCATCCCGGACACCTTCGATGACATCGTCAACGGCGAAGCGTTCTATGTCTCTGTCCCGAAAATGAAGACCAACATCTACACCGGCGTCACGCTGGGCTTCAAGAATGCCATGGGTACCATTCCGTATTTCCTTCGCGAGCGGAACCACACCCATGACATCAACAAGAAGCTCGCCGACATGTTGTACCTCTTCAAGCCGAACTGCACCGTCATCGACGGCATCATCGGCGGCGAGGGCAACACCCCGGCTCCGGTCGACCCGGTCGACGTCCACATGATCGTCGCCTCCAACCAGTCCGTTGAGGCCGACCGTATCACCACCTATATGATGGGCTTTGACCCGAACGAGAACAAGCTCATCCAGGAAGCCGATAAGCGCGGCTTCGGCGACAAAGACGTCGAGATCGTCGGCAATGTCCGCGTCACCAAGTTCCGCCCCGCCTGTCCGTCCCTGATGCGCGGTGAAATCGTCGAGAAGATGCCGAACATCGTTGCGGTCGCCGGTCACACCATCAACGGCGCTCCGACGATCACCGACCCGAACAATGTCACTCCGGACGAAGCGTTCGCTCTGGAGCAGGCCTGCGTCGGCGGCTGTCTGTCCTCGCTGGCATTCGGCTTCGCCTGTGACCTCTACTCCCCGAACCCGAATTACGACGTCAAAGTCATGGTCATCGAAGGTTCCGGCGTCCCGATCAACGGTACCCGTTACTGGTTCGACAAGAACGGTAAGCCCTACACGAAGGAAGATATTTTCAATTCCGGTTACCGAACCATCGCCATGGGGATGTGTACCGGCAAAGACATGATCGAAAACGCCACCTTCAAGATCGACCGCTGCTGCGACCCGGCTCAGTGCCTGAATGCCGCGTCTAATGCCTGCGGCACGGTCACGGCCCAGCTGAATCCGGTCAAGAATACATCCCTTGTTCCGGTCGCGGTCCCGATGCTTGTCTCCACGCTCCTCTACCGCGGTTACTGGATGCTCCAGGGCAAAGCCGTCGACGTTCCGATGGAACACGGCGACAAAGTCTGGGAGATCCCGGCCCTTTCACCGGAAGACGCCGAGAAGAACTACATCTCCTGGCCCATTCCTCCGCTGACCACCCAGCAGAAGCTCAGCGGCATGAAAGACATGCTGACCTTTGCCGAGTCCCTGACCGGTATGCCCGGCATGATCAAATACTACACCAAATAAACCACAAACGAAGAAAGACCCGTGTCAATTGACACGGGTCTTTTATTATTCAAATCTTAGAACCACTTGCTCGGCGGGACGATCAGGAACTGCGTCAGTCTGTCGACCGGAGTCTTGAGCAGGACCGGAATGATCTTGTTCAGCGGTTCGTGCGGGAACAGGACCCAGTTGATGACTCTGTGGACCGGGGTGCCCTTGCTGTGGACCATGACGGTACGGTTGTGGGTGAAGACCTTGAAGGAATCCTCACCATGATAGCCGTCGTAGTTGCCGGAGAAGCCGGTGCCGTTGAACGGGACACCGAGGATGTGCAGGATGGAGCCGTTGATGGCAGCGCCGCCGGACTGGACATGAGCAAGCATGTAATCGGAAACGGCTTTGTCATGCGCATAGACATAGAAGGCAAGCGGTTTTGCTTCGACGCCGCCGATGCCGTAGGTCTTGCAGACTCTGTGGATGAAGTCGACCGCATGTTCTTTGGAAGTGACTTTGACGACCGGAACGACCGTGCCGAAGATCTCTTCCTGGAAGCACTTGTGGTTGTCGATGAGTTCCTGAGAGGCCAGGCCGAATTCCATAACGGTGGGTTCGAGGATCCGCTGTTTCTCATCCAGTTTGCCGCCGAAGGTGACATATTCCGGCTCAATGAAGGACGTCATCTTGTTCATATGCTTCTCGGAGACGATACCGCAGAAGCCGGGTTTCAGGTTGCCCTTCTTGTCATAGTGGTTCTTCTTGAAGGATTCGATGAAGAGTTTCATGAATTCATCATAGACATCCTCATGGACCATGATGTAGTCGGGGTCAACGCAGACCTGACCGCCGTTGCAGCCCTTGGCCCAGGAGATGACTTCCGCCGCTTCCTTGAGGTCGGCCGACGGGTCAACATAAGTCGGCGATTTGCCGCCGAGTTCCAGCATGGTGGGCGAAACATGTTTCGCCTGCTCGGTCATGAGCAGAGAACCAACGGTGGTAGAACCGGTGAAGAAGCTGAAGTTGAACGGAGCCTTGAACAGGTCGGCATTCTCTTCACGTCCGCCGGAGAGGACGGTGATATAGTTCGGGTCAAACGCTTCCGCGAAGACCTTCTCGATCCAGGCAGAGGTTTTTGCGCAGTAACGGGAGGTCTTGAAGACACAGCAGTTACCGCCGGCAATGGCGCCGATGACCGGAGTGACGCCGCAGAAAATCGGGAAGTTCCAGGCATTGGTGACCAGAACGACGCCGTACGGGTCTCTGTAATTCATTGTGTAAGAGGGCATGTTGAAGAGGGCTGAATCGGATTTCTTCGGAGCCGCCCATTTCTTCAGGTGTTTGATCGTATCGTCGATCTCGGCATAGGTGCCGGCCAGTTCATAGCCGAACGTATCGAACGCGTTTTTGTGGTAGTCTTCCCACATGCAGTCGAGGAGTTCGAGCTGATGTTTCTTGATGGAAGCGCGCAGCTTTTTCAGCTGCTCGATTCTCCAGTCAAGGTCCTGCGTGATACCGCTGTCATAATAGGCACGCATGCCTTCCATGATCTCATTGATCGGTCTTTTTTCGATTGCCATGTCAAAATCTCCTTTTTCACTTGAATTTCCATACTCGTGTAAACGAGTTCCTATCATTTTCACTATACGGGTACAAAAAGTCAGTGTCAACGGGTTTGGCTTGACAATTAATTATCTAACAATCCTGACATTGCAAAAGCCCCGCCGGAAAAGGCGGGGCCATCTGCTGTTTCATTACAGCCACTTGGTCGGGGGGATGATGAGGAACTGGGCGATCCGATCCAGCGGAAGCGCTTTCATCAAGGCGGGGAACACCTTGTTGACCGGGTCGTGAGTTCCAAGGACAAAATTGACAAGCCGGTGGACCGGCGCACCGACACTGTGGACAAGAACGGTCCGGTTGTGGGTGAACACCTTGAAAGAATCTTCTCCGTGGTACCCGTCGCCGTTACCAGAGAAACCGGTGCCGTTGAAGGCGCAGCCGAGCAGGTGCAGGATCGAGGCGTTGATGGCAGCACCGCCGGACTGGACATTCGCCAGCATATAATCGGAAACCGCTTTGTCGTTCGCGTAAACATAGAATGCGAGGGGCTTTGCCTCCAGACCGCCGATGCCGTAAGTATTACAGACTTTGTGGATAAAGTCGACTGCCTGTTCCTTGGAGGAAACCTTGGCGACCGGAACGACGGTGCCGAAAATCTCTTCCCGGAAGCATTTGTGGTTTTCGATCAGTTCATCGGAGACCGGTCCGAATTCCATAACGGTCGGTTCCAGAAGACGATTCTTCTCATCGTATTTGCCGCCAAAGGTAACATAGTCCGGTTCAATGAAACTCAGCATCTTGTTCGCATGTTTTTCTGAGACGATGCCACAGTAGTTGTCCTTCAATTCACCATTCTTCTTGTAGCTGTTCGCTTTAAGAGCCCGGAAGAATTCTTTCATGAAATCGTCGTAGATCTTCTCGTCGACGAGCAGGTAGTCCGGATCGACACAGACCTGGCCGCCGTTTAACGTCTTTGCCCAGGCAATGACTTCTGCCGCCTCTTTGATGTTAGCCGTCTTGTCGATGTAGGTGGGCGATTTGCCGCCGAGTTCCAGCATAGCCGGTGTGACATGCTTGGCCTGCTCCGTCATAAGCAGGGAGCCGACTGTGGTCGAGCCCGTAAAGAAAACGAAATCAAAGGGTGCGGTAAAGAGATCGGCATTCTCCTCACGTCCGCCGGAAAGAACGGTGATATAGTTCGGATCGAAGCATTCTGCGATGACCATTTCGATCCATGCCGAGGTCTCTTTGACATAGCGGGACGTCTTGAAGACACAGCAGTTGCCGCCGGCGATGGCGCCGATCAGAGGAGCGACGCCGCAGAAGATCGGGAAGTTCCAGGCATTGGTAACGAGAACAACACCGAAGGGGTCACGGTAGTTGACATTATAGGACGGGATATTCGCAAGAGCGTTGACCGACTTCTTGGGTTCCGCCCACTTTTTCAGATGATGGATCGTGTCGTCGAGTTCCGCATAGGTACCGGCCAGTTCGAGAAGCCAGGTATCGAAGGCGCTTTTGTGATAATCCTTCCACATGGCGTCGACCAGTTCCATCTCATGTTTTTTCATGGATTTCCGGAGCTTTTTCAGCTGTTCCACACGCCAGTCCACATCCTGTGTGATGCCGCTGTTATAGTATGCGCGCATTTCGGTCATGATTTGATCGATCGGTCTTTTTTCGATTGCCATAGAATACTCTCCTTTGTTGAAATCAATCGACATTTGCTCTTAAATTCAACATACACCGCAAAGGGCGTACCTGTCAATCACCAGAAAAGTTACCTGCAGAACAAAAAAGAGCTTTTGTATCAGAAATGACACAAAAGCTCTGATGTGCTCGGTTATTGTTATACCGCTTCGATTTCTTTGACGTTGATCTCCTGTCCGCGAAGCAAATAGGTTTTTCCGGACTCACAGTACGGACACTGCCTTCCGTATTTGACCGTTGCATAGGTCTTGGCGCAGTTCTCACAATACGTGACCGCCGGCGTCTCAAGGACCTTCAGTTTTGCTTCCGACATGCACTCATGTTTTTTGACCGCCCAGTTCCAGACGTCATCCAGGTAGCTGGGAACGACCCCGGACACTTCTCCCAATTCCAAAGTGACCGAAGATACCGTTGTCAGATCATTCGCCTTGACGACTTCTTCCACATCGTCAATGATGTAAAACACGATGCCGAGTTCATGCATAAGAAATTACAGCTCCTCGCCGGCCGCGAACGCGGTCAGGATCTTGGTGGCGGGTTTGTCAAGAACGCAGAGGTTCGCGACGACGCCTTCCTTGGTGAATTCGCGCTGGCCGACACCGTAACCGGTGAGCTTGCGGACTGCTTTTTCGATCTTGATGCCTGCTTCGAGGTCTGCCAGGATACTCTTCAGCTGCGCTTCGTATTTTTCCATAGTCATGTCGGCATCCACACCGGGAATGACATAGGCCTTGCGGTCATAATCCGTGACTTTGTCAAACGTTTTCTCTTCGTTGAAAAGAGTGTTTTCACCGGAGCGAAGGATGGCGACTTTGCCGTCTTCGATGACGATGTCGCCCCAGAACGGAATCCACCCGGATCCGTCAACAATGATAACGTTTTTCAGCATATTGGTCATAGTTGATACCCTCCCAAGGTTAGTACCCAGATTTACTCCCTTATTATAACATGGGTTTTTTTACAAACAAGGCTTTCCATGATTTTTTTAACGAAACAACCTCTGATTTATGCGTCATAACGAAGAAGGTCGAAGGCACCGATACGAACTGACGACGTCCACTGCTTGTCATCGGCAAAATAGAGACCGTTCACGTTGGCCTGCAGCGACAGAGGACGGATGAGATTTCCATCCATAAAATCAGACAGGAACGCCCGCCCTTCTTCCGTAGCAGCCAGTTTGTCAGCATTATCCTGCGTCAGAACAAGAGCACAAGTGTATCGCCGCAGCGATTCATTGAAACCGGTATCGTGCCAGGTAATGACCTGGGTGGTCGCACGGCCGAGATTCCCGTACTCATTGTAGAGCGTCGCCGGGACCTGAACTCCGCCAACTTTAATGTATGCCGTCTGCTCATGGTCATTGTAAGCAAAATTTTTGACCTTCATACTGGCGCCGGTCCCGGCAATCGTTCCTTTGTAATGGATGCCAGACTGCGGAGCAAGGTCTTTGGCGGAAGTGTCTTCCATTGAATTCTGCAGCAGTGTTCCCTGTAGCTTCTCGTCGGTACGAACAAAGGTCCAGGCCTTATCATTGAGCATCTTTGTCCAATATCCGGTGTAGCCATTTTTCCGGCCTTCGACTTTCAGCCGGCGATTTTCCGACCCGGGAGCGACACTTTCGACAGAGATACGATCGGTGATTTCCCCGGGAATTTTTGGCTGTTGTTCCCAGGAGGGAGACGGCAGGCGAATCTTGGCGGACGTCAAGCTGCTCAGAGAATCATCCGGATCGGCATCTGGAACGTCCTCCTGGGAGAACCAGCTGTATTCGAAGAACACTTCGTCTGCTCCGGCAAGATCGTAGTCAAAGAGACGGGTATACATGTCACCGTACTTGTTGATAATGAACGTAACGGAAGCAGAAGATGACAACGATTGTGCTTTAAACCTGCAATGATAGGGAGTGCCGGCCTCTCGGCTCTCATCGCCCGGGAGCCAGGGATCCAGATAATAGATTTTCGTGTGGTCGTTCGGATCCAGAAAGAAGATTTGTGTGCATCCTGATCCACCGGTATTATGCAGACGCCCATCAATATCCGTATACGTCATATCGTATTCCGGGTCAATATTTGACAATGCCCACTGGTGGTTCTGTCCGTTGCCAAGCTGATAGCCGGTCCCGATATCAAAGACTTCCCCCCAGTTCGTAGACCAGTTCCATTCATCGGTATCATCGAAAAGGCCCACCATGGTGTAGATCCAGTTGTTTTCATCGAGGGCGATGATCTCATCCGCGTCGACGGAAATGGCTTTGATGTTATAACGCATCGATTTCGGCAAGGGAGCTACGCGCCAAGTTTCATTGACGTTGCGGTGACGAATATAGATATTCCCGTTGTAAAGGCAAATCTCAAATTCCCGGTTGAACCCACTGTAATTGTCCCGGAAATCCACGCGCTTCGGGAGCTTGTTCTGGACCGTCGAGACCTTCAACTGTTCAAACGGCACGGCGCCGTCTTTCCCATCCCACTTTAAGATTCCGTAGGTCGCCACACCTTCCAGCGGGCGAGTTCCATCTTTCGATTTGTACGGCACGGGAAAATCAGAGACGACCGTTTCGATTGGTTCCGCGACCGGTTCCAAAGCCGATTGTGCTGCGCCGACAAGGTCAGCTGCGGCATCCGTCGACTGCTTTTCAGCGTTTTTCTCATTAAAGGGCCGTGTATCGACCGCTTCTGTGGCAAAACAGGTAACGACAGACAGAACGATAAACAGCAAAGACAGCAGAAGCGACAACAGTTGCTTTGATTTCACGATGCATTCTCCTCGAACAACAAAATTGATTCGAGATATTATAACATAAAAACTCCCGGTATCCGAAGATACCGGGAGCTTTGTCGCAAAGCGTCTGAAAAACTTAGACGTTGTACTTCTTGTTCGACTGTTTGATCGCAGCCTGCGCAGCGGCAAGACGGGCGATCGGAACACGGAACGGGGAGCAGGAGACATAGTCGAGGCCGAGGCTGTTGCAGAATTCAACAGACGTCGGGTCGCCGCCGTGCTCGCCGCAGATACCGGCATGAAGGTCCTTGTTGGCAGGTTTGCCAAGATCAAGAGCCATCTTCATGAGTTTGCCGACACCGTTCTGGTCAAGACGTGCGAACGGATCGTTCTCCATGATCTTGGCGTCGTAGTAGTCCGGGAAGAACTTCGCGGCGTCGTCACGGGAGAAGCCATAGGTCAGCTGAGTCAGGTCGTTGGTACCGAAGCAGAAGAAGTCCGCTTTGGCAGCGATCTCGTCAGCGATGACACAGGCACGCGGGATCTCGATCATGGTACCGACCTGGTAGCTCATGTTGACACCGGCGTTGGCGATCTCTTCGTTCGCGGTATCGATGACGACCTGCTTGACATACTCGAATTCCTTCGTCTCGCCAACCAGCGGGATCATGATTTCCGGCATCGGTTTCCAACCCGGGTGAGCCTTATTGATGGCGATAGCAGCACGGATGACCGCTCTGGTCTGCATGACCGCGATTTCCGGATAGGAGACCGCAAGACGGCAGCCGCGGTGACCCATCATCGGGTTGAACTCGTGGAGGCCCTGGATGAGAGCTTTGATTTCTTCCACGCTCTTGCCCTTTGCATCGGCAAGCTTTTTGATATCTTCCTCTTCGGTCGGAACGAACTCGTGGAGAGGCGGATCGAGGAAACGGATGGTGACAGGCATACCTTCGAGGGCTTCGTACAGCTGCTCGAAGTCACGCTGCTGCATCGGCAGGATCTTCTCAAGGGCCGCTTCGCGCTCTTCCTTGGTGGAGGAGCAGATCATTTCACGGAAGGTGTCGATTCTGCCTTCACCGAAGAACATGTGCTCGGTACGGCAGAGGCCGATGCCTTCTGCGCCGAGTTCACGGGCTTTGCGGGCATCTTCCGGCGTGTCGGCATTGGTACGGACCTTCATCGTTCTGAAGTCGTCCGCCCAGCGCATAAGGGTCTTGAAGTCTTCGTCTTCGATGGAGCCATCCAGGACCGGCAGCAGGCCGTCATAAACAGCACCGGTGGAACCGTCGAAGGAGATGCAGTCGCCTTCTTTGTAGGTTTTACCGCCCAGCTGGAAGGTCTTGTTCTCTTCATCCATGACGAGTTCGGAGCAGCCGGCAACACAGCAGGAGCCCATGCCGCGGGCAACAACGGCTGCATGAGAAGTCATACCGCCGCGGGCCGTCAGGATACCCTGAGCGGCTTTCATGCCTTCGATGTCTTCCGGAGAGGTCTCAAGACGGACCAGAACGACTTTTTCGCCGCGGGCAGCCCATTCAACAGCATCCTCTGCAGAGAAGACGACTTTACCGGCAGCAGCGCCGGGAGCGGCCGGAAGGCCTTCGCCGATCTTCGTGGCGCTCTTGACAGAATCCTTGTCAAAGGAACCGTGCAGGAGGGTGTCGAGGTTTCTCGGGTCGACCGCAAGGATCGCTCTTTCCTTGGAGATCTTACCCTCTCTGACAAGGTCATGGGCGATCTTCAGGGCCGCTTTCGCGGTACGTTTACCGTTACGGGTCTGGAGCATGAAGAGTTTGCCGTTTTCAATGGTGAACTCCATGTCCTGCATGTCACGGTAATGGTTTTCCAGTTTCTGAGCAATGCCGAGGAGCTGTTCGTAGATCTCCGGCATGGTCTCTTTGATCGCGTCGATGTGCATCGGAGTACGGACGCCGGCGACGACGTCTTCGCCCTGAGCGTTCATAAGGACTTCGGCAAAGAACTGGTTCTCACCGGTGGCAGGGTCACGGGTGAACGCAACACCGGAACCGGACGTATCGCCCATATTACCGAATGCCATCATCTGGACGTTGACCGCAGTACCCCAGGAGTACGGGATGTCGTTGTCACGTCTGTAAACGTTGGCACGCGGGTTATCCCAGGAACGGAAAACGGCTTTGACCGCTTCGAACAGCTGGACTTTCGGGTCCGTCGGGAACTCTTCACCGATCTTATCTTTGTATTCCGCCTTGAACTGCTCGGCGAGTTCTTTGAGGTCGTCCGCGTCGAGGTCGACGTCCTGCGTAACGCCCTTCTTCTCTTTCATCTCATCGATGAGCTGTTCAAAGTATTTCTTACCGACTTCCATAACGACGTCGGAGAACATCTGGATGAAACGTCTGTAGCAGTCCCAGGCCCAGCGCGGGTTGCCGGACTTGGCAGCAAGGGTCTCAACAACTTCCTCGTTGAGGCCGAGGTTCAGGATGGTGTCCATCATGCCGGGCATGGAAGCGCGGGCACCGGAACGGACGGAAACGAGAAGCGGATTCTCTTTGTCGCCGAATTTCTTGCCGGCGATCTTTTCCAATTCAGCAACGGCGTCCAGGATCTGTGCCTGAATCTCATCGTTGATCTGACGACCATCTTCATAATACTGAGTACATGCTTCGGTGGAAACGGTGAAGCCCTGGGGAACCGGAAGACCGAGGTTGGTCATTTCCGCAAGGTTTGCGCCCTTACCGCCGAGGATCTCTCGCATGTTCGCGTTACCTTCGCTAAACAGGTAAACATACTTTTTTGCCATAATGCTTTTACCTCCGCAAAAATAGGGTTTGGTTTGGATACGCGCGCATTATAACATAGAGGAACTCCGCCAACAAACGAAAATACAGCTTATAGAATAATTTTGTATACTTAAACAAAAACCCTGTGGATTGTCCACAGGGTTTGTTGTTTATTTAACATTGAAACACCGGTTTTTGTTTCACGAAAGCCGGCCGAAAATGCGGGTGTATTCCCGGATCTGTCCGGCAAGTGTCTCATCCGCTGAGCCGGGCAGCATCCGCCAGGTCCAGTTGCCGAGCGCGACGCCGGGCACGTTCATGCGGCAGGAAGAGTCGAGCCCCTGCCAGTCCTGCATCTGCGCGATGAACAGGTTGGCCGGAGAGCCCATACCGCCGCGGATAAATGCGAGGTGCGCGCCTTCGGCCTCTGTGATGCCAAGGTATTCCCGGGCGACCTGTTTGTCTTCGTCCGGGACCTCCGGGTCAGACAGCCATCCGACCACGGTGTCGTTATCGTGGGTACCGGTGTAAACGATGGAATTTGGCTTGCAGCGGTGCGGCAGATATTTCGAGTCCGCATTCTTTGTAAAGGCAAATTCCAGGATATTCATCCCGGGGAATCCGGAGTCTTCCAGCAGCTGGTCTACATCCGGCGTCAGGATGCCAAGGTCTTCGGCGATGAACTCCGTGCCGTAGAACCAGTCCCGCAGGACCCGCAGCAGGCTCATGCCGGGGCCGTTGTGCCACTCGCCCTCTTTTGCCGTCTCCGCATCATACGGACAGGCCCAGTACGAGGCAAACGCGCGGAAATGATCCAACCGCAGAACGTCATACATTTTGACGGCGCCTTCGATGCGCCGGATCCACCAGCCAAAGCCGTCCTGACGCATGGTATCCCAGTCATAAAGCGGATTGCCCCAGAGCTGTCCGTCCTTGGAGAAGTAATCCGGCGGGACCCCGGCCACCTTTTTCGGGATGTTTTCCTCATCCAGCAGGAAGAACTGCGGCTCTCGCCAGATGTCGGCAGAGTCCGCCGCCACATAGATGGGCAGATCGCCAATGATTTTGATATCCAGTCGTTTTACGTATTCCCGCAGCGCATTCCACTGGCGGAAAAACAGGAACTGGACGTAGGTGAAATAATCCACCCGCTCCTGCAGCATGGTGCGGTATTTCTGGATCGCTTCCGGGCGGCGGAGCCGGATGTCCCGGTCTTTCCAGTCGATCCAGCTGATGCCGTCATAATACTCCCGCAGCGCCATGAACAGGGCATAGTCCGGCAGCCAGACGTTGTCCCCGACAAAGCGATCCACCGCCGCGCGGTCCCGTTCGAAGCCGGTTTCGAACGCCTTCTGGAGGACCTTCTCCCGGTTCTCCTTCATGGCGACGTAATCCACGTGGGAAGGGTCCTCGCCCCAGTCGAAGGACTCCACATATTTTTTGGTCAGCAGGCCGTCTTCGATCAGCTGTTCCAGGTCAATGAGATACGGGTTTCCGGCAAACGTCGAGAAACTCGAATAGGGACTGTCCCCGAGTCCGGTCGGACCGAGGGGCAGGACCTGCCAGTATTTCTGGCCTGCCGCTTTCAGAAAGTCCGCGAACCGATAGGCTTCTTTCCCAAGGGTCCCGATACCGTACCTCGACGGCAGTGAAGTAATAGGCAACAGGATGCCGCTGCTTCGTTCCATGAGGTCATTCCTCCTATCTTTCCCATTATTATACACGAAAGACAGACAAATGCCACGGGCATTCTGTGGTATACTGAGTGCGGAGGCGATGTATATGGAAAAACGAGAATTCAAAAAACTGCTGAAACAGGCGCAGACGAAAAAACTCACGGCCAAAGAGCGGGAAAAAGCGCCCGGCGAATATGCATTTCTGAAGAGCGGGTTTACGCATTATGAGATGCGGGACGGCGGCGACGATACAAAACCGCCGGTCGTTCTGGTACATGGATACAGCACTCCCTATTTCCTTTATGACCACGTGTTCGACGCGCTCATTGAGGAAGGTTACCGGGTCATCCGTTATGACCTGCTCGGCCGCGGTCTCTCCGAGCGCGTGAAGTCCAAATATGACCCCAAAGCGTTCGCGGTGCAGCTGAAAGAGCTGGTCGACGAGCTCATTCCCGGCGAGAAATTCATCGCTTTCGGCACTTCTATGGGCGGATCCATCCTCGCGTGTTTCTGCGCGATGTACCCGGACCTCGTTGAAAAGATGGTCCTGTATGCTCCGGCGGGCATGGACAACTTCAAAGCACCCATTTACATGAAACTGACGACCATTCCGTTTGTTGGGAAACGGGTGTTCTATGCCATCGGTGTCCGTTCGCTGCTCAGCGGTTCCACCCGGGAATTCCATGTTTCCGGGCAGGACGTACAGGACGATTTCCTGCGCAAGCTGGCCTATTCCATGAGGTACAAAGGGTACATCGCCGGCACCTACGGCAGTCTCATCAACACGATCCTGGCCACCAGGCAGGACACGAAATACTACAAGAAAATGGCAAAACAGAAGATCCCGACCCTGGTCATCTGGGGCACGGAGGACGCGACCATGCCCATTTATCAGCTGGACCGTATGGCCAAGGTCCTGCCCCACGCGGAATTCGTCATCTTCGAGGGTTCCGGACACATTTTCCTGTACGATGAAGGGGAACGTACCGTGGCACACACCCTGCCGTTCCTCGAAGAGAATTAAGGAGGTCCCGGCATGTCTTACATGTGGCTCGCTTATATAGGACTGGCCGTCCAGTTCCTGTTTATTTATGTGGAACAGCAGAAGAAATATGTTCCCGCGGTTGCCCTGAAGGGTACCGCATCCCTCTTCTTCGTGCTGCTCGGATGCTTCGGTCTGTCTCTGGCGACCGTTCCGAGCTTCGCGAAAGTCGTGGTCGCCGGCCTCATCTTCGGACTCCTCGGCGACGTATGTCTGAACCTGCGTTTCGTGCTGGAGAAAGCCGGGCAGAAAGTATTCCTGGTCGGTATCCTCATGTTCCTGATCGGTCATATCCTCTACCTTGTTGCGCTGATCCCGCTGACGGCAAAACTGTGGGTCTGGCTCATCGTCGGTATTGTTGTCGCTGCGGCGCTGCTCTACTGGATCCTGACGTCCGTAGAAGCCGAAAAAGCGTTCAAGATCTTTGGCATCGTGTATATCGGCGCGGTCGTACTGATGACCGCCGTGTCCGTCGGCGTTTTCCTGACCCGCCACAGCGCCGGTTCGCTCCTTTATATGATCGGCGCGGTCCTGTTTACGGCTTCGGATATCATCCTCATCTTCAACACGTTCACAAAGGACGGCAAAGCCTGGATGCGTCCCGCGAACCTGACCCTCTATTATCTGGGACAAGTTCTAATCGCCGCTTCTATCCAGGCGATGTGAGCCTTTCGAAAAAACAAAAAGAGCACCGAGATTCGGTGCTCTTTTATATTTGGTCGGGGTGACAGGATTCGAACCTGCGACCCTCTGCTCCCAAAGCAGATGCGCTAGCCAAACTGCGCTACACCCCGGTGACAGCGGTCGTCATTATATCATACCTCTGTCAGGTATTTCAATTGCTGATCGGCATACCGGCTGATCGCGTCAACAGATACGTTCTGACCGGTCGCGACCCAGGCACGGACGGTTCCCATCAGGATCGACGTGCGCATTTCCAGAAAGAACTCATATTCCTCGGAATCCTGTTCCAGGTCCGGGAACAGGACAGGGGCATACTTCCGCAGCGCATTGCGATGCGCCCGGGTCAGGGTCTCGCTTTTTCCGGCGTTCACCATGGCGGCGATCTCCTTCGACCGCTTCCGGAATGCTTCAGCATACCAGCGGGCCGGCGGCGGAACGGAAAGGTCATGTGCCTTTGCCCGTTCCATCAGATCAAGATAGCCGCGAACCATGGTGTCGAACTCCCGGTCTGCCGCATACTGCAGAACGTCATCCGGCTCGTCGAACAGCCGGTAAAACGTACTGCGCGAAACACCGGCCTCCTTACTGAGCAGAGAGACCGTCCATTTCTGCGTTTCACCGCGCAGCAGAAGCTGCTCGGCCGCTTTCGCCAGCTTGTCGGCGGAATTCTGTTCCCGCCGGTCACTGCTGATATGGTACATGTCCCGCTCCTTTAACTGACGTTGTTCACATGCCGGCTGAGAATGGTATAGATCGCCTTCTGAAAATCTTCCGCTGTCAGCAGCTCGGCGATGTCCTCCGGCACCTTGGAGATGCCGACATCGCGAACGGCCAGCAGGTATGCGTCGCCAAATGCCCGGAAGACTTTGGAAACGATCTGCCAGTCTTCCCGGTTCATATTATAAACCTGCCGCAGAAGAGCCGGCACCAGTTTGACGACTTCGCGGGACACTTCCCGCGGGGTCTCTGCCGTCGTGGAATTGACGATACTGTAAATGCCGTCCAGAACGAATTCCCTCTGTTCCGGCGTCGTTTCTTCCAGCAGATGACGTACCGTGTAATACGCGATCTCCGAACCGTCGTCGGCCTTCTCGGCACGCAGCAGCGTGCGCCCCTCACATTCCCAGGTATACAAATCGTGCTGATACAGGCTTTCCGCGGAGCTCAGAACGACATCGTAGTCTTCCGCGTGCTCCAGAATGCGACCGACGACCGAACTGGTCGGCAGGAACGTATGGAGACGGTCATTCATTTCTTCAATCGGATGCTCGGCGATGAACTCCTGTGAAAAGCCGGGGCCGTCGCAGTTATAAACACCACGGACCAGAGAACGGTACGCATCCGGCAGACAGACGGCCGCATAAGAAGCAAGGTTCCCGCCCTTGGAGTGGCCGCCCAGATATAATCCGGGCATCTCCGGGTAGAGTTTCAGTGCGTTCGCCGTATAAGACAGGGCGGCGCATTGTGCCGAAATGTCATCCCGGAAAGACATGTTGAAGTTTTCCTTCCAGCCGAGCAGCGTGGAGTCTGTTCCGCAGAAGGAAAGGAACTTGGAGCCGTCCGGCAGGTGGATGGTCAGTGCCGCGAACTGCATTTCCAGGGACGGGTCATTATCTTTTATATGGTCCGTGACCCGCAGGTTCGAAAACCGTTCGCTGTGGGCAAGAGCGCGCACGAACGGAAGGTCGCCCTCCAGCTGGAATTCGTTCGGGTGGAAATTCCGCATGACGCGGCAGAACGAACCCATTGTTTCCGATTCTGTATGATAAGTCTTCTGGAACGGCAGGTTCGAGAACCGCGATAGAATGACCATGTCGACTTCGTTGAGCGGCGCCGCTTCGCAGATCGGGATCTCGCCGCGCCAGGTCAGATAATCAAAAATACTTGCCATGAGGCATCTCCTAAGAAAAGATTACTCCCAGGTCTTCCAGACGTCCGGCTGATAGCCGAGTGTTGCCTGTTTTCCGTTTCGGACGACAGGCTGCCGGAGGACCTGCTGGTTTTCCAGGATTTTCTCCAGCTGCTGATCCGGGACCAGGTACTGAATGAGCGTCAGTGTCTTTTTGTCTTTCGTGTCCGGGTCCAGCATGGCATCCTGTCCGCCGACCGCCTGCGCGACCGACATAAACTCCCCTTTCGACAGCCCCTTCTGGTTCAGGTCGACGAACTGGAATTTGATGCCTCTTTCCTTGAAATACCGCTCCGCCTTGCGGGTATCGGCCGATTTTTTCGTACCGAAGATTTGTATATTCATAAGACGGGTCTCCTCGTTGATTCTTCCATAGTATTATAACTTGTTTTACGGGAAAGTATATGCCCCATTTTGCTTTTTTAGAAAAGGAAGGAATCGGTTGGCATTTTCGGAGAGAAACGTGTATACTATTTGGCAGAACTAACCGAACATTCAAGGAGCGGCACTATGGCAAAACGGAAGACTTCGGACTCCGTCCGGAAAATGCGTCTGATCATTCTCGGCATTGCGCTGGCCCTCGTCGTCATCGTCGTCGGCCTGACCTGGTATACCTTGAGCCGGGAAGCCGAGACCGGCGAGATCGAGTGGACCACATCGTCGACCACGACCACGACCGCAAGGGTCGCGGGACAGCCCCGGGAGAGCACGACCGGCGTGACCGGCACGACTGCGGCCACCACGACCAACGCGCAGGGGCTCCCCTATGACACCAGCGGTTCCGACCTCTACGCCGAATGGGACGGCAAGCACCCTTCCGCCGAAGTCATCGTCAAAAAGGGAAGCGACGGCAAATGGGCTGCTTTCGTCAAAGACAAATTCGCTCCGGATGCCACCGGCGTCTATGTCAACGAATACGGCTGGTGGTTCGTCCGCAACGGCTATGTGGATTACCAGTACTCCGGCATTGCCGGCAATGAAAACGGCAAATGGTACATTGACCGCGGAAAGGCCGACTTCTCCTTCAATGGCACCTACACGCCGACCGGCGCCTCAAAACACTACACCATTGTAGAGGGCAGCGTCGTCCGGGAAACCAACCTGTAAACAAAAAAAACGCCAACGGGTGTTCCGTTGGCGTTTGCTTTTGTTTCAGCGGAGCTGGTCGAGGGTCAGGCGGTAGCTTTCCGTAAACTCGTTCAGGAAGATCTCCGCCGGTTCGAACGCCAGCGCATGGATGGCATTCAGCGTGGACTCATACGCTTTGTCGAATTCCCGGTTGCCGGCCTTCTGCTCTTCGATGCACTTGATGAGCGCACTGAGTTTGTCGGCGGCTTTAATACACTTTTTCATGTCCTCTGACTCTGCATCCGGCTGCAGGACTTCCGCAAAAGGACTTTGCAGGTCCTCCGGCAGCATTTCCAGCAGTTTCCCGGTGGCGATGTGCTCGACGTGTTTGTATGCGTCGCGGATCTCCGGGCTGTAGTATTTGACCGGAGTGGGCATATCGCCTGTTAAGATCTCCGAACTGTCATGGTACAGCGCGATGACCGCCGCGCGGTCCGCGTTGAGTTCCATGCCGCAGCGCTCGCTCCCGATGATACAGAGGGCGTGCGCCAGGACGGCAACTTCATAGGAATGCTGCATGAGGTTCTCCGCTTCCGTGTTGCGCATGAGCGCCCAGCGGTCGATGTATTTCATGCGGGAGATGATCGCAAAAAATTCGTTGTTCATTGCTTTGCTTCTTTCCGATAGAGATAAAAAGACCCGCTTGTCTTCTTCAAGCGGGCCCATTTTTAGTCAGATCTTATTTCTTCGCCGGTTTCGGATCGTTCGCTTTGGACATCTTGATAGCGGCTCTGTCATAGCTCTTGCTTCTGCCGGTGTAGTTCAGCAGGATGGAGGTAAACGCAAAAACGATACCCAGCATCATGATGACAAGGGCAACGATCATGACAATGAAGATGATCATAGAAGTAATCATAAAAACTATCCCCTCTTAGTTTAGAATTCAATAATCGTTCAAAAAACTACTTCTGATTTTATCAAACAAGTATATAAAAAGCAAGCCTCATGCGAAAAAAAAGGCCCCCCTATGGCATTTGTATGCTAAAAAAGGTATAATAACTCTGATTTCTTTATAAAAGAGAGGTGACAAGGCATGTCTCTCGAGCTCATAACAGCAGTCGGCCGCTGGCTCCTGCCGGTCCTGGCCGCGCTCATCGTCATCAGCTGCGGCGGAGTCCTCATCCGGGGCAACCGGAAGACCGGGACCATCGGCTACGTCGTGAACGCCGCCAACGGCGACAGCATGGCGCTGCGCAGTTATGAGACGTCCATCGGGCGAAGCAAACTGTGCGATATCGTGCTCAACTACAATACCGTTTCCCGCTTCCACGCTGTCATTGCGCGGCGCGGAGGAAAATGGGTCCTGTTCGATACGAACTCCAAAACCGGTACGTATGTCAATAAGGACCGCGTCGTCGAAAAGAAGTTTCTCGAAAACGGCGACACCCTCATTTTCGGGAACGCCATGTTCAAGTTTTACGAAGAGCTTCCGGAAGTCATCCCTCAGAACTATTCCAGCGTTTACGCAAAACCCGATCAGCAGGAGAACATGTTCATGTATGACGACCGCCGGACGCCCGGAGACATCGTCATTCCGCAAATGGTCCGCGAAGCGGGCTGCAACCTTGAGAACTGCATTACCGGTGAAGTCATGGAGATCGATGACATGGACGAAGTCCTCATCGGCCGCAGTCCGGAAAGCCATATCCGCATCAATCGCCAGAGCGTTTCCAAATACCATGCGCTGGTCTCCCGCAACGCCCACGGCCGCTGGATGATCGAAGACCTCGACTCCGCCGCCGGCACGCTGCTCAACGGGCTCGACGTCAATGAGCCCATGCCGCTCCACGACTCCGACATCATCGAGGTCTGCGGCTACACCATCAAATTCAACGACCCCCGTTAACCGAAAGGAGATGATTCGATGAGCGGTCCCCGGTGGATCCCCACCCTGCTTCTTATCACCGCTTTTCAGTTGATCTCCTTTGCGCAGGTCATTTTCGTCGAAGACGGGATCAACTACTTCGCCGCCGTCATTCTGGCAATTTATCTGGTCATTGAATGGGGCTGGTCCATCACCTCTTCCTTCGTGTTGAAAAAGTCCAGTCCGGCCATTGAATTCGTGGCCTTCTTCCTGACCGGCATAGGCCTGGCCGTCGTCACAACAAAGGGGACCTCGTCCCTGTTCACACAGTTCCTGGCCGTTGTCCTCGGCTTCGCGCTGTACGTTGCCATGTTGTGGATCCTGGCCAACATAGACCGGGTGGAAAAATTCCACATGCCAATGGAGATCATCGCCATCGGACTTCTGGCCATCGGCCTCATATTCGCCACCAACCGGAACGGCGCCTATAACTGGGTCCAGATCGGAAGCTTCTCTTTCCAGCCTTCCGAACTTGTGAAGATCGCCTTCATTTTCGTCGGCGCCGCCACATTGGAAAAGATCCAGACCACCAAACACATTACCCGCTATGCCATTTTCGCGGTCATTTGTATTGCCATGCTCTTCCTTATGAGAGACCTTGGCACCGCGCTCATTTTCTTCTTTACGTTCGTCGTCCTCGGCTTCATGCGCTCGGGCGATGTACGAACCATCCTGTTCGTTGTTATGGCCGCCGCCATGGCTGCGGTCCTCGTCGTTCTGGTCAAGCGGAACTACGTCATGAACCGTTTTGCCACGTACCGGCACATTTGGGACTCCCCCTATGACAGCGGCATGCAGCAGACCCGCGTCCTGACGTATTCCGTCTCCGGCGGCCTGCTCGGCATGGGCATCGGGAAGGGCAAACTGCGCAATATTTTCGCAGCCGTGGAAGACCTTATTTTCGGCGTCGTCGCCGAGGAATGGGGCCTTATCATCGCTTTCCTCGTAGCCATTTCCTACATTTTCATTTTCATCCACAGCGTCCGAAACGCCAAAGGCTCCCGCAGCGCGTTCTATTCCATCGCCAGCTGCGCGGCAGGCTCCCTCCTGCTGTTCCAGGCAGCCCTCAACATTTTCGGCGTCACAGACCTGCTTCCCATGACCGGCGTCACCCTGCCGTTCGTGTCCCGCGGCGGTTCCAGTACCATTTCCTGCTGGGGCCTGTTAGCCTTTATCAAGGCGGCGGACAACCGAACGTGGGCCGGCAAGAGCACTTAAAGGAGGCCGGTATATGAATCGAATCTTCAAACGAACCAAGTGGCTGTACGCCCTGGCAGTCCTGTTCCTTCTCGGCCTGGCCATCTTAGCCTTCCTGTTCGGTACGAACGCCCGCCAGTGGGTCATGCAGCCGTACAACAAGCACATTTACTCCAGCGACGGCCTCGTCGGCGGTTCCACCCTGTATGACCGCAACGGCGATGTCCTCGTCCAGACGGTCGACGGCAAGCGCAAATACAACAACAGCGCCACGGTCCGACGGGCCACGCTCCACGTCGTCGGCGACGCCGAAGGGTATATTTCCACCGGCGCGCAGACTGCGTTCGCGTCTCAGCTGACCGGCTACGACCTCATCAACGGCCTCTACTCTATGAAGGAGACCCCGCACGACCTGACCCTCACCATTGACGGCGGCCTTTCCGCCACGGCTTACAAGGCCATGAAGGACAACGGTTACGACAAGGGCTGTATCGGCGTGTACAACTACAAGACCGGCGAAGTCCTGGCCGCCGTTTCCCTGCCGACTTACGACATTGAAAACCAGCCGAAGATCGACACCGAAAAGGACGAATGGGACGCCGTCTACATGAACCGCGTCTTCAAAGGCCGGTACACCCCGGGTTCCACCTTCAAGGTCATTACCGCCGCCAGCGCCCTGGAAAACATCGACAACATCATGAGCCAGTCGTTCACCTGCAACGGCGCCTACACGGTCGTCCGCGGCAGCCAGGTCAAGTGCACGGCCTCCCACGGAAGGCTCTCCTTCCGCTCGGCCCTGAACCACTCCTGCAACTCCGCCTTCGCGGCCATTGCGTCCGCCCAGCTGACCAACGACCAGCTGACGGCCACCGCCGAGGAATTCGGGTTCAACGACACCATCAACATCAACGGCATCGAGTCCGCAAAGTCCTTCTTCACGCTGAAAGACGCCTATGCCATTGACCGCGCCTGGTGCGGCATCGGCCAGTACGAAACCCTGGTCTGCCCCATCCACGAGCTCTGCATCATGGGGGCCATCGCCAACAAGACCGGCGCCACCCCGAACCCCACGCTCATTGACAAGACCGTGAACATCGGGACCCTCAACTACTGCAACTCCGAAGTGGCCACTCAAATGGACGACCTGCTCCGTTCGAACGTCACGAACTACTACTCGGACAGCAAGTTCCCGAACCTTCGGATGTGCGGCAAGACGGGTACCGCCCAGGTCTCCGGCAAAGAGCCCCATACCCTGTTCGCCGGCTACTCCCAGCGCGACGACCTGCCCTTAGCCATTGTCGTCGTCCTCGAAAACTCCGGCGGCTACGGCCTGACCAACTGCATCCCGATCGCGAACACGGTCATGCAGGATGCGCTGGACCGGTATACTTAAAATCCATTCAAAAGAAAAGAAGCAAGTCACTGAAATCAGTGATTTGCTTCTTTTTTATTGGAGCGTCATCTGTGTGACATCGCAGTGGATGAGGTGAAGTTTGGCCATGACCGGTTCCGGCTCATCCGGGTCGCAGCCCGCCTCTGACCACTCCTCCGGAGTGCGGGTGACCTGCGGAAATTCAATACGGCCGATCGGTTTTCCTTCTCCGATGAGATCACAGTCGCTGAAATAAATCATATACAGTTCCGGAAATGCTTCCGGTTGCATACCCTCTTTCCGGCAAGAGTCATGGAGATCATCAAAAATCGCTGCCATTCTGCTGACATTGGGTCCTCTATGGTCACATATCTGGAATGCAAAGCACCGGTTCCGATCGTCTTCCGCAAACAGGATCGGATGGGCATGCAGTCCGTTGACGGGACTGATAAACACTCTCCCGGTCTCAATGGAAACGATGTGAAGCGGCTCTCCGTTTTGGTTGTAAAATTCTTCTTCACGCAGCAGCATATGCAGCAGGTCTGCAACCCCTTCCGGGGAATCGCCGTAAGTTTCACGAAACGGAATGTCAGCCAGTAACAACAGCTTGGTGAATTCTTCTACAAGATCTCCCGGGAGGTCATTAACGGTTTGCACATCCAGCCGATGTACTTTTTCCAGCCAGTCCAAAAATTGCTGATTGTAATCCGTCATTCGCCGTCATCCGCCCCTTCCGAAGCTCCGGAGGGATTTTTTCCTGAGAAAGCCATAATTCCTTCGAGGTTGTCCACAACAAATTGCTGGGCATGCTGGTTATACAGATTCTTACGGTAAGGCCCCCTCGGCCCGTTTTTTTCTGCGATCCGGATTCCCAGTTCTTCTCCAAGTGCAGTAGCCGTCCGCATTCTGGTGCCGTCCGGCATCGTTTGCATGGAGAGCGCGCCGATCGACTCCAACCACATGGAAATGACCGCATAACTGACCCGCTCCATATCATAGGGCAGCACCGACGTGATCCGATTGGCGATTGCCATGACTCCCACCGCTTTTTTCGAAATCGGAATGCTTTCCCGCTGACCTTTTGTTATTTGAAACGGACGGACACGTGCCGGCAAAACACGGTTGAAACCGCCGTTCTCCAGATATCCTTCCAGCAGATCCGCTGCCAGTTCAAGACTTCCGGATACCGCTTCATCCAAAGCCGGCACGTCATCGGGCAGTTCCGATCCGTCGACCGGGTTGCGGCCGGTCGACAGATTGCGAAGATAACGCATTGCGGTATAGACATCATCTTCTTCAAACGTCAGGGATATAGTTCTTTTTTCCTGTTCTCTCATTGTTAGATCCTTTCCTCATGATTCTGCATACCGGCTGAGTGTCAACAGACTGTACCCGGCATGATTCTGAACGAAAGCGGTTCCTTTAGACGAAAACGGACCCGCTCCGTCAAACGAGAAGGGAATGATGACGTTCCCTTTTTTATCGATATATCCCCATTTCCCATCCAGCTTTACAGCGGCAAGACCCTTGGAAAATGAAAAGGCGTCTTCATAAGCGGGTTGCAGCAGCACCGTGCCGTCCGGGTCCACAAAGCCCCATTTTCCTCCTTTCAAAAACGCCACCGGACTCCTCTTCTCCTCCGGAAGACGGAAGTCTTCTGCCGTAAATTCAATCGTTTGAGACCCGTCCGGGGCAAACATTGCCCAGGCCGCCTCCTCGCCCGGAAGTTTGCCAAGAATCATCCCGCATTTTTGCGCATTCCCATACACGTCTTTTTTGATCTCGGTAAACGTACAGGCAGTTACCTCCTGCAGTGACGAATCCAGCACAAACCATGTCCCGTCCTTTTTCGCCAGTGCATAGCCGCTTTTCATGGGACACGTCTCCTGAAATTCAAAGCGCATCTCCTTAAGGTCGTGGTCCAGGAAGCCGGCCATGTCATCCCTTCGGGCGCATGCCAGTCCCTCTGAGAATGACCCCAGATAGCTGTATTCCTTGTCCGGGACCAGCCGGCGCTCCCCCGATTCATCCACATAAAACCAGCTGTTTTCCGCCCGTACAGGAAACAGCAGCTCTTCATCCGAAGAAGCGCCAAGATACGTAAACGGACCGGAAACCTGTTCCTTCCCCTCGGCCGAATAAATGCTGAGCGATGTACTCTCCGCCACCGTAGCGCAGGGCGTCCCGTCGGGCAGTAAAAACCAGGGGGAAATCGCCTGAAACGTAAAATAGGTCAGATCGTATCTTCCCTTCAGTTCCAGAAGATACCGGTCGATTTCCGTTGTATCTCCGGCTGTTTTATCCGCCTTTTTCAAAGCGGCGATCGCCGAAGCGATTTTCTTTTGACTGTCGTACGCCTGCGCTTCCAGGTAACAGATTTCCGGGGCGCCCGGTGTTTTCCGCAAGGTTCGTTCGCACCAGGCAAGGCAGCTGTTCTCCTGTCCGGTCAGATGGTAGATTTCCGCCACCCTTTTCATGCAGGATGCGTCCTCCGGGTCGAGTTCCAGACATGCTTTATATTCGCTCAGCGCTTCGTCGTAAATCTGTTTTTGAAACAGGGCCTCTGCTGCGGCTTTCTGCTCTTCCAGCGTTTCCAGCGACTGCCGATGTCCGACGATCGTCAGACACCAGGAAGCTGCTGAGAACAGGATCATTCCGACACAGACTGCCGCGATCGCGCGCCGCTGGCGCACAGCAGCGGTCGTTTCTCGTTTTTCTTTTTTCATAGCAACCCTTCCCGCCATTCCAAAAGGACCGAGAGCAGGGCGCCTGTTGCCAGAAACGGGGCCAGCGGGAGGGTGTCTTCTTTTTCTGCCCGTTTGGTAACCAGAAGAAAAATCGCTGCCGCCAAAGTGCCGATGCCGGTCAGCATCATGGCCTTTAAAAATGGAGAGACTCCGAGAAAGACGGCCAGACCAAGAATCAGCTTGACATCTCCCATGCCAAACCCGGTTTTACTGATCAGCCGACACAAGGCTGTCAGGATCACTGCGGAAAGAAAGGCCAGACCGACCGAGACCCAGACTTCCGACGCTGAGGAAACGATCACCATCACCAGACCGGATAAAACCAAAGCAGCCGGCCAGAGATTGGAGATCGTTCTTTCCCGAATATCGGTTATGCTGGGCGGAATCATCACGGCCGCAAGCAGAACCAGTTTTATACCCGTCATCCGGCTTCCTCCTTTGCGGGAATCAGTGCTTTCTGCTCTCCCCGCAGTTCTACTGAGACCCCATACTGTGTACCTGCCTGCTTTGCCGCACGTTCAAGGGCAGACTGGATTTCTTTGTTTTCGGCGATTTCTTCCGGCACGATCAGGATCAGGATTTTTCGTTTCGGCGTAACAGCGTCAGCAACAGACTCATCTGCCAATTCGACTTCCTTTCCCAGTTTGGAGATGTCTTTATTCAGATTTTTTGCGTAACCGAACAACGCCTTTTCTATTTGATCCGAACGTGGGACATAGGAAGCCGGATCGGCAAATGAAGAACCGTCTTTCTGACCGGAGACGGACCCTTGTAAATTGGAGTAGGTCGGCAGAAACACATTCATCGATTCCACTTCGACATAGGTACCGGATGCCGCATCGTAAAGGTCGATTCCCTGCCCCGGTTTGACCGCCTTTCCGTATTGCGCCGCGTCGCGTATTTCGTTGGCGAAATATTTTCCGCGGACAAAATTGGATTCCTGCCAGACAGAGGACTCTGCCGTATTTTTCGAATGCATCGCCTTTAATGCGGAATCGGTTGGAAGCAGGCCGTACGTGACGGCAGCTGCCCGCTGGTGCAGGACTTTGTCAAACAACCCATAGCTTTGGATCTTTAAATCATAAGTGACCGCTATGATGATCGTTTTTCCATCCATCAGCACCTGTGTGTCCCGAAAGTCCAAACCCCCGTAACCCTCTACAACACCCTGCCGCTTCAGCCAGCCATCCACGTCTTCCCGCGCGAAATTCTGCCGCGTCAGCAGTTTGGCTGCGGCAGGACCGGCTAACGATAAATCGCTCGAACCTTTTTCGTCAAACTCCAGCAGCAGGCCAAGTCCGTTCAGCTTTTCTTCCGCAGCATCTTTCAGGAACTCTGTTCTTCCGAGAACATAAGAATACTGCGACAGCTCCATCGCCGTCTCGTCCAGCGCATCCTGGACCTCTGCTTCCACTTTGATTACGGAAAGAATCGAAATCAGAGCCATCATACAGGCAGTAAAAATCGTCAGAGCCAGTGCCCCTTCGATACTGTATGATCCTCCGCTTTCTTTACAGAACCCGGAAACTTTCATATGTCGCCTCCATGAGCGCTCGACCGGTATTCCGGTTCGCCTCGGCCTTCCAAAAATACAGGAAGTAGGCTCCCGGCTGTTCGTTGTACGCCCCTGCGAACCGCAGTTCTGTCCCGCTCCTTCCGTTCGTCAAAATACCCTCTACCACAGCCGGCCTGCCGGATCCCGATTCGTAGCGATCGTAGGAGAACTGTACCTGTGAACGGTAGTATTCGGTGTTGAACAGCAGTTCAAGATTCTCCGCGATGGCAGATTCGTAGTCTCCGGACGTTGCCGGTCCGACCAGCAGAAACAGTCCGTCGCCCTCGTACACTTTTCCGAGATTGCCCCTGACAGTCCATCCGGCCGGGACGTCCAGTTCAAATCCCGGGAAATGAACCGTAGTCATCGTTTCGGCTTTCTCTTCGCTGACGGGCTCTGTCTGCACCGCATCATGGGAAGCGCAGCCTGCCAGAAGGAGCATCGCCAGCAAAAGAAGAGCTGTCAGTTTAATACGCATAAGACTCGCTTCCTTTCACCGTGTGTGTGACGATCCCGGCTTCTCCGCTCAGCATGATCTCGCGATATGCTTTCGTGATGCGAAATGCCGACTCCTCTTTTTTACAGTTGGCCTGAATGACTTTCGCACAGCGGGTCAGCATCCCTTTTTTGATGCCGTTATTTACGATTCCGGCAAAGACGAACACTTTCAAATAATCTTTGTAGGTCATTGCGGTCCCTGCATAGGAAGACACCCCACCGTTCCCGGCACCGGAATCGGATCCGAGATACCCCGATAGCGTTTCAGAATATTGATCGATCGCTTCGATGACATTTTCTTTCATTGCGTTGCCGCTTTTTTGAAGGGCTCCGTGGAGCGATTGTTCCGCCGAGGACACCTTCCGGTCCACCGCTTTCTTCACTTCGGAAAACAGCGTCGCGTATGCATCGCTGATTCCGTTCCGAATGGCACGGGAAGCCGTTTTGGACACTTCCTCATCCAGTGAACGAAGACCGTCAAAATTGTTATAGACCACATCACTGAGAGGGCCGAGGGAAGACGATCGAAAGGCGGCTTTTGCCGCGCGAAATCCCGCAGAACCGTTATCGGCCTCATTGACCGCATCCATAAGCATCGATTGGATATCGGCTTTGGAAACCCGGGACATTGCATCCGCGTTGTTGCCAATCATCGCTGTCAGCCTGGACTCGACCGGGGTCAGGATCATGTTAGTCAGTGATTCCACCGCACCTTCCGAGGTTTCCGCCGCATAGCTCATGGCCGCGTCACGCACCTGTTCGATCCCGTCATCGGCCGCTTTTTCAATGCGCGCGTAGACGTCGTCGATCGTATGGCTCGCCAGAGAAGCTGCTCCCTGAGCCAGTTTCCCGGAGACACCGGACAGGCTCAGTGTCCAGGTCGCCGCATTTTTATAGATCGGGACCGTGCCTCCTTTGGTCAGGGTCGAGACATCACAGACGGATTCGGCCATTGCCCAGGCGCCGAGGATCAGGTTCTGAACGACCACAACACCGACTCCGGTCCAGGCGGCTATCGCCGTTGCGACGGATAACGCTTCCGCCCGCATTGCCGCGTTGGAAAAGGCATACATCGAATTGAACAGAACACGAATCATAAAAATGAGGTCCGCAGCAAGACTCACATTTGTTGGCAGATAATCTTTTCCGAAAAGGACATATTCCACTTCTCCGCGAAACAGAGGGCCTTCTGCCAGCGTTTTCCCGGCAAGATTTTTCTCCTCGGTTCCGGTCGTATAGCAACTGAGCTGTTCGGTCAGAAACTCTTCCACGTAGCAGTCCGACATCAGGCTGTCCGTATTTCCGCCAAGTGTCTGGAACAAAGGTTTTAAATTAGCGACTACTCCTCCCGGAGTATTCGCTCCGCCGGAGCTCTGTGCCGTAACGGCAGCTTCACCGCCTACGGCGTCGATCGCCGAAGCTATAGCAGACCCGACCGCGCGGGAAACATAATTTGCAGGGGCTTCCGCAGTCAGCGTCGACCGATCGGATGCCGCCAATTGCTCCAATGCCTGTTTCGACGAAGCTCCGGCACCGTCCGTATCGGATTGCCCTGCGGCCCGGCTGTTGGCAATATACCCATAAAGAGCATCCGACCGATAAGACATAGTTGGAAGTTCCGGTTCCGCCGCATCGGGGTTCTGTTCTCCCGCCTCTGATTTTGCGTTCTCCGCAGCTTTTTTCTCATTCTTGTAGTTTTCAAGTGCCTCCAGATCATCGTTCAGCCGAGACCGCAGGTTTTCGATTCCGGTTTGACTCAGCACCTCCGCTGTATTTTTGTAATCCCCGGACAACAGCGCTTTTGCTTCACCGTTTTCCATCTGATCGAGTGACTGCTTCCAGGCTTCTGCCTTTTTGGTAGAACGCTCCACCTTACCGGAAAGTCCGTCCAGACCGTTCAGGAGTGTGCGGATCGCGGTTTCTTCCGCTTTTTCGTCAAATTCGGTCGTAACGGGAAGTTTGGCAGCCATCTTTTCCATCTGTTTACTGACTCCGGAAAGAGAATCGTAGTAGGCTCCCGCTTTTTCCAGGGAGTCGGCTGCTTCCCCAATATTGTGAAATGCCCCAAGACGCTGGCTGACTCCGCGGGCAAACCGATAGGGACCCCGATATTTCATATAATCGGTCAGTGTCCGTTCGAGAACATCCGGTCTTGCAAGCGCGGCATCCGAGGGGAAAGAGGCCGAAAACGTTTTGGTTTTTGTGTTGACGTAGTTGTCATAGGAACTTCGGTCGTTTCCCAGCAACCCCTGAAAAAAACCGCCGATATATTTTTCGATCAGCGAAGGGTCGCCCGCCGTCACCTCGGCGGCATCGATCATTCCGGAAAAAACCGCTGTCAGTTCCGTTTCCATTGCTTCCTGCGATTTGCCCATCGCAAATAAGCCATACCAGTCTTTCAGCGCCTGATCATAATCGTTCAGCGCCGCATTCCCGGTCAGGTTCAAGGCACTCATCATGCGGGAACGCGCGGCTGCCGTCCGCCCGGCATCGATGGCAAGATAGGTCCCGCTGAGCAGCGGGACCATGATCAGAATCAGAAAAATAGAAATCGATCCGCGTAGTGCCTGACGATACATGAAGTTCACCTCGTTCCATAGGTCTTCTGAAGGTCAATATATGACCCGAATTTCTGCTTCAGAAAATCCCTCAGCCCGGTATCCGACGAAATATCTTCGGCCAGATCTACATTGGAGGCAAATTCCGTCGGCTTTCGTAATGTCCGCTCCGAATGGACCGTAAACATCTGTTTTCCCCGCCATCGACAGGAGGCGCTCGCCATGACCCGGCTTCCGGTCGTATTTTCCGAGAAAGTAGAGGAAAACCGAAGTCCCGGCATGACCTGCATCGCTTTCAATTTCTGCTCCATCTCTTTGGCGCAGCGGGTTTTCGTCTCCTCATCCAGGCTGTGGGAAGAAAGCTGCCAGTAAATACGGTCTCCTCCCACTTCCCGAACAGCAGTTTCAACGGCTGCCTCCGTCACATGAAATGCGTAGACGTGAAAGAACAACAGGAAGACGAGATAAAGAAGCGCAACGACGGTCACCATAACGATCGGGAAAACATACGAAAACTCGATGACCTGCGCCGAACCCCGGTTCTTCTCCGTCAATCGATGTTCAGATTTCCATGCCTTCACGGATTTTTTCAAACATCTTGGTAACAATATCGGTCATCTCACTTCGGAAAATCGCCACCAGCGCGATGACGACAATAATGATCAGCACCATGGCAACGATGTTTACTTCTCCGCCGGTCTCGGCGGCAAACCGGGCCGCGGATTGCCGGGCCCGATTTCGGACTGTCGCAAACCATGACCACAGGAAAGCTGCCAGAGACATGGCTTTACCTTTCAGCAATGTGTTCATTTCCGATTCTCCTTTCTAAAACAGATTTCGAAATGCCGGCACAATGATCATGAGCAGGATGCCGACAAACATAAACATGGTTGGCATGAGCAGTTTCTGCTCTGCCAGCTCCCCTTCCGTCCTGGCGGTATTCTTCCGATCTGTCCAGGCGTTATCCGCCATCTCGGAGAGCGTCCGGGGAAAGTCGGGGCCGCCTTTGACCATGTTTTGCTTATAAAGTGATACAAACTTCTTCATTTCCCGGATCGGCGCACGAATACTCAGGGTATCCAGCGCTTCATCGACCGGCATGCCGTTTCTTATACTTTCGGAAACCCTCTGCATTTCCCGAAACAAAAGTCCGTCTGAAGACAACGCGACCCGGTCAAACGCTTCCCCGGCTGTAATGCCGACATTGACCATCAGGGACATTTCCGTCAGCATGGCAGGATATTGTGACAGGATCTCCGCGTGGCGTTTTTTTACGGTGCTGTTCAGCCAGTAATCGAAATACAGACAGAGTCCGGCCAGCAGCAGCAACTCCGCCAGGAAAAGCAGAAAATCTCCCGTCATTGCAAGGACCTGAAGCAAAAACGGCAAAAGCAGAAGCACATACGTATATCCCGCATTTGCTGCATTTTTCTGGACCCGGTCCGCTTCTCCCGGTGTCATCAGTTCCAGAAGCTTCCGATAACGGTCCCGTGACGTTCGATCTTTGACCCCAAGTGCCGACCGCAGCCGTCCGCCCGCCGGATACAACGGTTCCAGCAGCAGTGCCGGGAAGCCGGTGACATCCGACGGGTCGGTACGGGAGCGGAGAAAGAAGAAAATAGCAACGGCCGTCAGGACAGAGGACAGACCCTGCAGGCCGATTTGCATCCAGTAAGTCATAGACGCAACCTCATCAAACCCGAATATCGACGATGTTCCTTCCCAACCAGTAGGAAAAAAGGAAGATTCCGAGTGCAACGGCATTGACTGCCAGCGAGGACGCATCATCGGTAATCAGGCCTCCGCCCAGAAGACGGAGTGAAGCCAGAATAATCAATGGCATGATGACCATGATATTCAATTCATTTCGCGGTCCGGCAAGAACGGTTTGGATTTCCTGCTCAACTGCGATTTTTTCAATGATCATATTCCGTGTATCGCCGACGATATGACGAAGGTCGCCTCCCGCGGTATTACAGATACTGTAGATCTCACCAAAAGTCCTCACATCGGAGCAGCCGGTCGCCGAAGCCATTTCTACAAGAAGTTCCGAAACCGTTCTCCCGTTTTTCAGACCTTCCGCCACTCTTCCGGAGGCATGGACGATCGGCGTATGCCGTTCATACAGTTCGCGCATATCCTCATCCGCACTCAGGAAAGAGTCATAGCCGTTTCTTCCGACCGCCAGAGAGGTTGCGATGGAATCAAGGTAATCACAAAACTGGTTCAGAAATTCTTTCTTTCTCTTTTCCTTCAGGTAGGACACATATGCTTTCCGGAAGTACCAGCCAAACAAAAGAGCCAGTGCCGCCTCCGGGACAATGTGATGGAACAGAAGGAATCCGATCAGGAAGCCGCCGGCGGCTCCGGTCAGGAACCCGATGGACAGATCCCGGATGCCGTATGTCTTTCCACAGTAGGAATCAAAAAAAGAAATATGGGTCGTTCGGGTCCGGCTCCCGCTCCGGTACCGGAGAATGGGTTTCCGCTCGTCTGACACGGACCGTTCTCTTTTTGGATTCCGACTCATGCCCGTATACCTCCAGTTTCCATGTGTGCTGCAAACGGTTCCCGGTCCGCACCAGAAGGCCGTCCCGCCGTTCAAATAACCGGTTCAGCTGTATTTCCTCGCCGTCCATCCCGACCACCTCCGTGATTTCCAGAACCACTCTTCTCTTGGTCGAGAGTCGCCCAAGATGAACGATCAGATCGATACTGGAGGCAATATTCCGCCGAACCGCCGGCAAAGGCAGTCCGGAACTGCCCTGCATGACCATCGTTTCCAGCCTGCGGAGCATATCTTCGCAGGAATTGGCATGTCCGGTCGACAGGGAACCGTCATGACCGGTATTCATTGCGCCCAACATATCGAGGGCTTCTTCTCCCCGCACTTCTCCGACGATGATCCGTTCCGGCCGCATGCGGAGAGAGGTACGGATCAGTTCCCGGATCGTGATTTCCCCACTGCCGGCCGTGTTGGCATTCCGCGTCTCCATGCGGACCAGATTGTCGATCCCGGTCAGCTGAAGTTCCGCGGAGTCTTCGATGGTGATGATTCGCTCGCTTTTTGGAATGTAATCAGAGAGCGCGTTCAGAAATGTCGTTTTTCCGGAACTCGTCCCTCCGCTGATAAAAATGTTATATTTCGCTTTGACCAGCCGCTTCAGGAAATCCGCGCCTTCCGGGCTGACCGACCCATAGCGCACCAGCGTATCCATTGTGATTCTCTCCTTCGGGAATCGCCGGATCGTAACGACCGGCCCTTCAATGGAAGCCGGAGGCAAAACCACATTGACCCGTTCCCCTCCGGGGAGGCGGGTATCGACGATCGGGTTGGCGCGGTTCACTTCTCTTCCGGCGCTCGCCACGATTCGCTGGATGATATCTTCCAGTTCCTTTTCCCCGGAAAAAGCGTGTTCCGCGCGGCTGACCACTCCGGACCGTTCTATGAACAATATGTCCCATGCGTTGATCATAATTTCCGAAACAGAGTCGTCCCGCAGGTATTCTTCCAAAATGCCGAGTCCGCGGAAGTTTCCGTAAAGAGATTGGACAAATCGCTCCTGTTCTTCCGCAGAGAAGTCGTGTTCTGCATTTTGCCGGAGGAGGATTTTTCGGATAAGAGACTTTAACGCCTCATCCTCCATGTCAGAAAGCCCTTCCGTCAGATACAGCTCCCGCCGAACATTCCGAAGTACTTCCTGTTCGTTGAATTCCTGTGTCATAATGCCCCCTCTTAACGGATCAGAGTTTCATAAAGGCGTTCCATTGGCCGTGACAGAGCGATCTCACCGGTGAGGTCCCGATGATTGGAAAGATCCAGTTCTCCGATGCCACCCAGTTTTATGAATTGTTCGGTCGGCAGGACCTCGGACACTCCGTTTTTAAAACGGTTATACAAAAGGCAGGTTTTTTCCTGGAGCGTCAGGACGTCTTCCGAGCACAGCCCGGGGAGGGTCTCCGCCAAAGTCATTGTTTTCCGGTTGGCGATGGACCCGCCATCACTCACCAGAACTGCCAGATCGGCACTCAAATAGGGCAGTATGACCCGTTCTGAAGAATCAAATGACATGTCCAATATGATCACACTGAACTTTCCGGAACCTCGCAGAAGGTCGATCAACGTTACGACCTCTTCCCCGGTCATGTCGAACAGCACAGACGGATCTTTTGGCGGCCGTACATAAACGACACCATTCTCCTCTTCACAAAGCGCATGTTCCAGAACCGCGTCCGGCGCATATTTCCTGCCGCGAAGCGACAGCAATACATCTTCGATCGTGTAGAGATTTTCCGAGGAAAAACGTTCATCCAGCCCGGGAATCGTCTCTAAATTCAAATAAAAAACCTGGCGGTGATGATTGGCACAACATTCCGCAAAGGCCAGCGCGGCAGTAGAAGCGCCGCACCCTCCTCCGGCAGCGGTGAACAGACAGACTCTGGCATTCATTTGTGAAACCTCCGCCTGCTCTGCCCCCAGCGCTGGGAGTTCCCCGGCCCTGTCCAAAGCGGCTTCGTTCTCACCCACAAGCGCCTGAATCTGTCTGTGCCACTCTTCTGTACTGCGAAACCGGCAAAGGACCGGTATGTTGTCCCAGGAATCCGTTTTCATGGAAACGGGAGATAACGCTCTTGCCCGTTCCCATCGTGCATGCTGCAATTCCCAGTCCTTCTCCTCCTGCATCGTGTTCGACAACCGAAAATAGATCGCCGATGCCGGGAAAACAGAAGGAAGAAGTGCATCCGGTGAGGTAGGTGCTTCCCCATTCGTTTCGATCAGAAGTACACGAACATGGAATTTTTCCACAGCGGTCAGTGCACGGGCAAGATCCGGAAAGAGGTAGATTTCATACTCGCCCGGATATGCTTCCATCAGCGCTGTCCGGAAACGTTCGAAAAATGCCCGGTTCCCGTCCGTGATTCCGATTCGAATACTCACCTGTCTTCCCCGCTTCCTTTCGTGTTCTGACCCCCACTCTCGCACAGGGTAAGTTGTCGGGCAAGGAATATTTTGGGAACGGTCGAAATTCGTTTCCGAACGGTCGTTATGGGTTGATTCGTTTCGTCTTTTGCGCATCTTGCATTCGTATACGCGAACAGTATTGCAGGGCGAAAAAACGTGGTATAATAGCTTCAGATTCCATGAAGGAGGCTTCCTTTAATGAAGAAGACCATCAAGAAAGCAACCCTGGCATTCATTATTCTTGGTTCCGTCCTGGGCGCAGCGCTTGTTGTCGCTCTGGCCGCAGTTTCCGTCTGGGCCAACCAACCGCGCGGTATCCGGATCAAACTGGACGAAGAATAAAAATAAAAAAGTTCTTGCATTCGAAAAACACTTGTGGTATAGTATGTCTCGTTCCGCTGAGGAACACACCAGTCGGTGTCTATGGCGATGAGGGTCCACCCGTTCCCATCCCGAACACGGAAGTTAAGCTCATCAGTGCCGACAATACTTGGGGGGCAGCCCCCTGGGAAGATAGGGCGACGCCGACATAAAAAAGCAGTCAGACCAAACGGTCTGGCTGTTTTTTTATGTATATCAAAGCCCCGAGCCGAGAAGCCAAATACATTCGACGCTGACAAGCAGATTTGAATTTGTCGAGGCTTGCGTTGGCGATTGACTTGTTGTGCTATCGCATGTGTGCCACAGTGCTCCAGGCAAGTAAAGGGTGTTTCGGAAGGCGTCGCCTTCCTCACCCCGCTGCGCGGCTGGCATTTTTGTTGACCTTTCGACCGTTCGCTCCGCCGCCGACCCTTGACATGCCCTCCACCCTGTGGCAAGGAGTTGACAACAGGACAATGGCGCAGAGCGCATTGCCCTGCCTTT
>R19__coassemble_111_pt1 | contig 46142 bp, 43 predicted proteins | sample R19__metabat2_low_PE_020 | metagenome-assembled genome bin R19 | reverse complement strand
CTATTGCCCTACAGGGGGGCTTTTTTGTGCAGTCCGAATAAAATGGTTCGGTCCAAACAGCGGGGTCTTTTTTTATTCCTTTATACTTTGCCCATTGCCTTCAGGCGATGCGTAAAGATCTTATCATAGGCTTTTGCCCAGGTCTGGACGGCCGCGCGGGAATAGTGCCGCGGCAGGAACTGTTCGACGGCAAGACAGGCCACAACGTCGAGCACGACGCCGGCGCCCTTGCCGAGCAGGTCGGTGTCGCCCAGAAGAGCAAGGCCGCGCTTCGGCAGGTTCGGGTCGAAGTGCAGGAACTTCCAGAGGCTCGTGTGGTTCGCGGTGATGGTCATCTCATAGTGCGTGAGGATACCCTTGTCGAACGCGTAATCGAGCTGGTCCTGCGAAATACGGGTCAGAAGGAGTTTGACGAGCGCGAGCGGTGCGATGTTCTTGCCCATCTTCTGGAAGTAAGTGTACTGATAGTCCCAGAGGGTCTCGGCCGAATAGGTCTCGGTCTTGTCATTGATAATGGTCTCCGCCAGGATCTTGGAGTTCTTCAGCGCGTTGCCGATACCGGAGCCGATGATCGGGACCGTCATGAAGGCGGAGTCGCCGATGGCGGCGTAACCGTCTGCCACCATGATGGACAGCGGCTGGCGGACCGGGATGAGCACCATCTGACCGCCGCGCAGTTTCTTCGTGCCGAGCTGCGGGTTCGTCTTGCGGTAACGCTCCGCGATCTCTTCGACCATGGTCAGGTTGAGCGGATCCATATGACCGATCAGAAGGTCGGAAAACTCTTCCTCGGTGGCGATCCAGCCGATGCCGATGGATTCCGGGTCCGGGTACAACATGACTTTATAACGGTCTTCAACAGTGGACGGGTCGACCGGCAGATCATAGAAGGCACGGTAGACGTAGAACTTCTCGCCCCAGTTCGGGTGCTTCTGGATGCCGAGGCAGTCCGGCAGCTTCGTGCGGATCGGGGACTCGGCGCCGGCGGCGTCGATGACCATATCGCCATAGAATTCGCCCTTGTCGGTCGCGATGCCGATGACGCGGTCGCCTGCCATCAGAGGGCCGGTGATGTTCACGCCGTATTCGATCTTCGCGCCGTTCCCGGTCGCGAAATCGATGAGGAGTTTATAGATGTCGGAGCGCTCCATCTTGATCTCCATTTCGTTGGGATCGTTCGGGACGCGCTGGCGGATCTTCTTGTCATCCGTCGTGTTCGGGCCGAAGAAGGTCATGTCGATCTTCCATTCCCAGGGCAGACCGACTTCTTCCGGACGCGGGCATCCGACGACATCGAGGGCTTTCGGGTCAAAAATGTCGGTCCAGTCATAACCGCATTTTCCCTCTTCGCAGCGCTCATAGATGGTGACGTCGAATCCGGCTTTGGCCAGCAGGGCCGCCGCTGTCAGTCCGCCGTGGCCTGCGCCGGCCACGATGATTTTCTTGCTCATGGGTATTTCCTCCTTTATGGTTTCGAGTTTCTCGTACTCCTTTAGTATAGCAAAGTGTTTCTCCGATTACAAAACTTAACGGATTATTTATTGGTCTCTCCTCCCCCGGTCCTGTATAATGGGAATTGACTAATCCAGGGAGGAAATGGAAATGATCAATCTGCTTGTCGCGGCAGCCCCTGTCCTGCTGTGGCTCATGGTCGGGTTCTATACCGTGTTCTTCATAGCCTTGCTGAAGCTGTTTCAAAAAAACACGAGTCATAAGATCCCCCTCATGATGGCCGCCATCACCTTCGGGCTCCTTTACGACGCCTTTATTCTGGCGCTGGGTACGTTTCTCGGCGATTCGCCTCTGCTGAAGACCCTGAGCTATCCGCGCTACATCCTGCACGGCTGCCTCATCCCGCTCATGCTTGTCATCTGCGTGGAGGCGCTGGAAGCCAACAAGACCATCGTGCGCGCGGTCGGCGTCATCACCGCCGTCCTGATGATTGCGGGCGCCGTCGCCGGCTGCAAAGTCAGCCTCAAGGCACTGGACTTTGCCGGCGTCACCCGGTTCGTCACCGACAATGACAAATCGCCGAAATGGGCCGGCATGCTCCTGAATCTGTTGTCCATTGTCCCGACGCTCATCCTCATTGTCTGCGGCATCGTGCTGTGGAAGAAAAAGGGCAAAAAAGAGCTCACCCTGTCCGGGCTGCTCATGTTCGTCTTCTCCGCCATTGCCCCCGCCACCGGCGCCATGGAAATGAACTTCCTGTTCTCCATGTTCGGTGAAGTCGGCATGGTCCTGTACTTCTGGCTCTTTGCCAAAAAGGAGCAGATCGAAGAATAATCAGACAAAAAGAAAAGACCACGGTCAGACCGTGGTCTTTTTGTTTTTTGATCAGGCATTCATAGCCGCTTCGATCTGGTCGGCCATGTAACGGTGGCCGGCTTCGGTCGGATGCGGGTCCCAGCCGCCCTCAGACAGCATCGGCTGTCCGCTGAGGAGGTCGTTAACGGTGTCGGAAATAACTTCCGTATCCGGAACGTCGACATAGATGAAGTCGTGTTCACCGTCGTTCAGATGAGACTTCATGGCGTTGTTCATGTTGTCATACATGAAGTTCATGAGCTGACCGGCGTAAATACCGGAGCCGTCCGGGATCGTCCAGTCCTTGAACGGGTTGTAGCAGCCGACTGCCACGAGGGTCACGTCCGGGTTCAGACGGTAAATGTCATTGACGAGGGCGCCAAACTGGTTCCCGAACTGAATGAGGGTATCTTCCAGACCCTGCTCGAACTCATAGAGGTACCGTGGGGAATTGAGGATACGGCCGACGGGGTCGTTCGTCGTGCTGTTATAGTCCTGAAGGGCGCCCTGCGTGGTAAGCCAGGTGTCGTTGAAGCCGATCTCCAGAAGGATGACGTCGGCATCCGCAATGGTCTGCTGATATTCCGGACGCGCCGCCTTCATGACGTCGAGGTTATAATCCGGGTTGCCGGACAGATGGCCAATGAAGTTCTGGGTCACGAAGTCCCCGTCATAGTCATCTTCCAGGAAGACGCGGAGTTCCTTCGTGCGGAAGCCCGGAGAGGTATAGAATGTAACGTTCTTTTTCGTGAACCCGAGGTCTTTCGCGACGAGGTCGCCGAAAGAGCCATCCACGCGGACGTTCTGCAGACAGTACTGGCCGTAAGCCTTGTAGCCGGGCAGGTTGTAACCGGCGGCGATGCTGTCGCCGAAGACGACCAGCTTTTTCATATCTTTGCCGTTTCTCGTGTACGCGAACGAAGAGACTGCCGCAACCGAGAGGATCATGACCATGGCCATGAGGACCGCAAAGATCTTCTTGGTAACTTTCATGTTCTTTCTCCTTTGTTCATTTCAGGTGTTTGCAAAGCTAAATTTTTACCCTACTACTATACCTGAAAATTCACAAAAAATCCATATTTAAAATCCATACAAATGGACGGACCGACCGTAAGCCTTTTGTTTAATACTGATACATCCCCTTGAACACCAGAGACGTATCGCCCGCCAGCGTGACCCGTTCCTCCGTGTAATTGACGATGAGGTCGCCACCGGGCAGTTTGACCGTGATGTCCTCGCCTTTCCGGCAGTAACCGTTCTCACAGGCCGCGATGACCGCTCCGCAGGCGCCGGTGCCGCAGGCCATGGTCTCCCCGTTGCCCCGCTCATAGACACGGACCTTCAGGGTGTTCGAATCGACGACACGGACGAATTCCGTGTTGATGCGGTCCGGGAACAGAGGCGAATTTTCAAAGAGCGGTCCGACCTTCGAAAGGTCGATGGGGTCGACACGGTCGCAGAAGACGACGCAGTGCGGGTTGCCGATAGAGCAGCAGGTGATGTTGTATTCCTCGTCTCCGATCATAACGGCCTTATTCAGGATGCGGTCATCGTCCAGGGTCGTCGGCAGGGACGCCGCGGACAGGTCCGCCTTCCCCATGTCGACTTCCACGTAATTGACGCGGCCGTCGCGGGTATAGAGATGCATCTTCTTGATGCCGGCCGCCGTTTCGACCGTCATGTCCTCCGTGAAGACGTAGCCGTTGTCAAAGAGATATTTTGCGACAGAGCGAATACTGTTGCCGGCCATTTTCCCTTCGGTGCCGTCCCGGTTGAAGATGCGCATCTTCGCGTCGGCTTCCTCGGATTTTTCGATGAGGACCATGCCGTCGGCGCCGATGCCGTAATGGCGGTCGCACATCTGCAATGCGAGGGACTCCGGGCAGGTGATCTCACCCTTGAAGTTTTCAATGAAGATATAGTCGTCCCCGGTCGCCTGCATTTTGGAGAATTCCAGGACCTGCTTCATGCGGCGCATGTGGTTGATGTCCACGAGTTCCGTGTTCTGCTGGCTGAAGCGGGACGCGATGATGTCCGCCGTTGCCAGTGCGGTGTCGAGAGAAGTAAAACACGGTATCCCCAGCAGCAGCGCTCTGCGGGACAGAGCGATGTAATCGTCCACGGAGTCATCCAGGAGCGCGCCGGTATAGACGACAAAGCTGATCGCCCCGTCTTCCATGAGCTGGAACAGTTTCTCCCGGTTCTTCTCCCCAATGTCCGGACCAAGGTCCGTTACGTCCGTGCCCAGGTGGGCGATGTGCTCCGCCGTCTCCGACGTCGCGTAGAGTTTGAATCCGAGGTCGTCGAGTTTCTTCGCCAGCGCGACGGACTCGACGTTGTCGTATTTGTCGACCGAAAGGAAGACACCGACATCGCCCGAAACGTTCGGGACCTTCAGCTGCCGGCCGGCGGCTGTCAGGCCTTTGTACAGCGCTTCATTCAGGTTCTTCCCGACGCCGAGGACTTCCCCGGTAGACTTCATTTCCGGACCGAGGTAGGAGTTCGCGTCCATGAGTTTTTCGAACGAGAACACCGGGACCTTGACCGCCACATAAGGCGGCGTCCGGTAGAGTCCGGTCCCATAGCCGAGTTTCTTCAGCGGTTCCCCGAGCATGACCTTACTGGCCAGCTCGACCATGGGAACGCCGGTCACTTTGGAGATATACGGGACCGTCCGGGAGGCCCGGGGGTTCACTTCGATGACATAGAGTTCGTTCTGGTAAATGAGGTACTGGATGTTGACAAGACCCTGCGTGCCAAGGTCGAGGGCGAGCTTTGCGGAGGTATCGACGATGACCTCGATCATCTTGTCGTTGAGGTTATAGGGCGGGTAGACGGCGATGGAGTCGCCGCTGTGGACACCCGCGCGCTCCACGTGCTGCATGATACCGGGGATCAGGATGTCGGTGCCGTCGGAGATGACGTCGACCTCCAGCTCCGTCCCCTGCATGTACTTGTCTACCAGGACAGGGTTGTCGATGCCCTGCGCCAGGATCTTGTTCATGTACACTTCGACTTCATAGTCGTCATGGACGATCTTCATATTCTGCCCGCCGATGACATACGACGGCCGCAGCAGGACCGGATAGCCCAGTCTCTGCGCCGCGCGAAGGGCCCAGTCGAGGGACTCTACCGCCATGCCCTTCGGGCGTTTGATGCCGTACTTTTCGAGCAGCGCGTCAAAGCGTTCCCGGTCTTCCGCTGTATCGATGCTCTTCGCGGACGTGCCGAGGATCTTCACCCCGTTGTCATCGAGGAACTTCGTGAGGGCAATGGCCGTCTGGCCGCCGAAGGCGACGACGACCCCGACCGGTTTTTCGACGTTTATGATGTTCATAACGTCTTCCGGCGTCAGCGGTTCAAAGTACAGGCGGTCCGCCGTGTCGTAGTCGGTGGAGACCGTCTCCGGGTTGTTGTTGACGATGACGACGTCATACCCCATTTCCTTCAGGGTCCAGACACAGTGGACGGAGGAATAGTCGAATTCGATGCCCTGGCCGATGCGGATGGGACCGGAACCGAGGACCATGACCGTCGGTTTGCCGGAGCGCTCGAAGGTGCGCGATTCACACGTTTTGTCATAGGTCGAGTAGAAATAAGGGGTCGTCGCGGCGAATTCCGCGGCGCAGGTATCGACCATCTTGTAGACCATGTGCCGGGGCGCAATGCCGGCGACTTTCAGGCTGGGGGCGCCGGAAAGCGTGCAGAGCGCGTCATCCGGATACCCGAGCTGTTTCCCTTCGTCATACAGGGCCTGTGTCAGGCCGTCGGCCAGGCGGGCCTCATAGTCGACCAGGTGCAGGAGTTTACCGAGGAACCAGCGGTCGATCATCGTGATGGCATGGATCTCATCGACGGATACGCCGAGCTTTAAGGCCTCATAAACCGTGAACAGACGGAAGTCGTCGACCCGTGCCAGGCGCTCCTGGATGGTGGCGTTGTCCTTCGCCACCCGGTTGAGCGTGTTCATGGAGATCTCGGCGCCGCGGACGGCTTTGAGGACGGCCATTTCGAAGCTGGTCCCGATGGACATGACTTCGCCGGTCGCCTTCATCTGTGTGCCGAGTTTGCGTTCCGCGTTCGGGAATTTGTCGAACGGCCATTTCGGGAACTTGACGACAATGTAGTCGAGTGCCGGTTCGAAGCAGGCGCAGGTCTCCCCCGTAATGTCGTTCGTGATCTCGTCGAGGTTGTAGCCGAGGGCGATCTTCGTCGTGATCTTCGCGATCGGGTAACCGGTCGCTTTAGAGGCCAGCGCGGAGCTGCGCGACACCCGCGGGTTGACTTCGATGACCGCGTATTCAAAGGTGTCGGGGTTCAGGGCGAACTGGCAGTTGCACCCGCCGACGATGTCGAGGGCGGTGATTATGTTCAGGGACGCGGACCGGAGCATCTGGTACTCCTTGTCCGAGAGGGTCTGGGCGGGAGCCACGACGATCGAATCGCCTGTATGGACGCCGACCGGGTCGAAGTTCTCCATGGAGCAGACGGCTATGACGTTGCCGGCATAGTCCCGCATGGTCTCGAACTCGATCTCCTTCCAGCCGGAGACACACTTCTCCACAAGAATCTGGTTGATGGGCGAAGCATCCAGTCCGGTATAGGCGATCTCTTTCAGTTCCTCCGCGTTTTCGGCGATCCCACCGCCGGCGCCGCCCAGCGTAAAGGCCGGGCGCACGATGACCGGGTAGCCGATCTCATGGGCGACCAGCAGCGCGGTCTCGATGTCCTCCGCGATGTCGGACGGGATGACCGGCTCGCCGATGGATTCCAGGGTCTCCTTGAAGAGCTCCCGGTCCTCGGCTTTGTCGATGGCTTCAACATTGGTGCCGATGAGTTTCACGCCATGGTCCGTCAGGAAGTGTTCCTTTTCGAGCTGCATGGATATGGTAAGTCCGGTCTGTCCGCCGAGGCCGGCGAGCAGACTGTCCGGTTTTTCTTTTTCAATGATCCGCTTGACCGTCTCGGCCGTCAGCGGTTCGAGATAGATCTCATCCGCCAGTGCCTGGTCGGTCATGATGGTGGCGGGGTTCGAGTTGACGAGCACGACATTGACGCCCGCTTCCTTCAGGACTCGGCAGGCCTGCGCGCCGGCGTAGTCGAATTCGGCCGCCTGGCCGATGACGATGGGGCCTGACCCGATGACGAGGACTTTTTTGATGTCTTTATTCAGCGGCATTCGTGTCCCCTCCCTTCTCGGCTTCCATGTTCGAGACGAAGCGGTCAAACAGGAACGAGGTATCATGCGGTCCGGAAGACGCTTCCGGGTGGAACTGAACGGTGAAAGCATTGTACTGCGGATAGTCGATGCCCTCATTCGTCTGGTCGTTCGCGTTGATATAACGGACCACGCCCTCCGTCACCGAGTCCGACACGACGGCATAGCCGTGGTTCTGGCTCGTGATGAAGGTCCTGGTTCCCTGTACGTCCCGGCAGGGCTGGTTGGCGCCCCGGTGGCCGTACTTCAGTTTTGTCGTTCTGGCGCCCGTCGCGAGCGCGGTCAGCTGATGTCCGAGACAGATGCCGAAGATCGGCTTTGTCCCCAGCAGCTTTTTGATCTGGGCGATCTGATAGTCCGCGGCCGCCGGGTCCCCGGGACCGTTGGACAGCATGATGCCGTCCGGGTCCAGTTCCAGAACGTCCTCCGCGGAAGAGGTCGCCGGCAGGACGGTCACATCGCACCCGCGCTTCTGCAATTCACGGATGATGTTCTGCTTGGCGCCGTAGTCGAGAAGAGCCACCTTGAACGGTTCCCGCTCCCCCGTGCTGCCCTCTTCCGCCGGGAAGGAGAGCGTTTTGCGGGTCGTGACCATGGGCACGGCGTCTGTGACCATATAAGACAGGACCCCCGACAGGTCACGCGGCACTGAATCGCACAGAATGGCGTTCATGACCCCGTGTTCGCGGATGGTCCTGGTGATCTCTCTTGTATCGACTCCGTAGATGCCGGGAACGCCCCGGTCCTTCAGGAAGGTGTCCAGGTCGTACTGGCAGCGGAAATTGGACGGCGCGTCGCACCATTCGCGGACGACATAGCCTTTGACAAAGCACTTGCCTTCGAAGTCGTCCTCAATGATGCCGTAGTTGCCGATGAGCGGGTAGGTCTGTAAGACGATTTGCCCGTAGTAGCTGGGGTCCGTGAGGGTCTCGATGTACCCGCACATGCCGGTCGTGAAGACCAGCTCGCCAATGGCACGGACATCCGCGCCAAAGGCAAACCCTTCATAAACGGTCCCGTCGGACAGGACCAGACAACGTTTTTTTGCAACAGTCTGCTGCGATGTATTCACAGCGGTCTCGCGGTTGCGAAAGTTTGACATGTTCAGTCGATCTCCCCAATGGTCGCGGCCATGACGGCCTTGATGGTATGCATACGGTTCTCGGCTTCCTGGAACACGATGGAGGCGTCCGACTCAAAGACTTCATTGGTGACTTCCATGCTGTCGCGGGAGAAGCGTTCGCCCATCTCCCGGCCAATGGTGGTCTTCCAGTCGTGGAAGGCCGGCAGGCAGTGCATGAAGACGGCGCCTTCCGCGGCGTTGTCCATGATCTTCTTCGTCACGGCGTACGGCGCGAGGTCCCGGATACGCTCCGCCCAGACTTCGATGGGTTCGCCCATGGAGACCCAGACGTCCGTGTAAATGACATCGGCGTCTTTCGTGGCTTCCATCGGATCGGTAATGAACTCGATGGTACCGCCGGTCTCCTTGCAGATGTCATAGCAGGTCTGGACCAGATCGTCGTTCGGGAAATAGCGCTTTGCCGGCGCGCAGGCCACAAAGTGCAGGCCCATTTTGGCACAGCCGACCATGAGGGAATTGCCCATGTTGTAGCGGGCATCGCCCATGTAGACGAAGCGGATGCCTTTGAGACGGCCGAAATGCTCTTTGATGGTCAGGAAGTCCGCCAGGATCTGAGTCGGGTGGTACTCGTTGGTCAGGCCGTTCCAGACCGGGACGCTGGAGTACTTCGCGAGCTCCTCAACGATCTCCTGTCCGTAGCCGCGGTACTCGATGCCCTCGAACATGCCGGACAGCACACGGGCAGTGTCGGCGATGCTCTCCTTCTTCCCAATCTGGGAATCGGTCGGGTTCAGGTAGGTGCAGCCCATACCAAGGTCGTGCGCTGCCACTTCAAAGCTGCAGCGGGTCCGGGTGCTCGTCTTTTCAAAGATGAGGGCAATGTTCTTGCCTTCGCAGTAACGGTGCGGGATGCCCGCTTTCTTTTTCGCTTTGAGGTCGGCAGCAAGGTCAATCAGATATCCGATCTCCTCCGGGGTATAGTCGAGTAATTTCAGAAAGTCTCTGCCTTTCAGATCCATGAGAATGCTCCTCTTTTGTCGTAATTAATAATAACTAATGCTACCTATAAAAGAGAGAAAAGTCAATAGACCGTCCGGCAGAAGTGTTCCGGAAAAAGAAAAGAGCAGGCACGTACTCCCTTGCGGGAGAGCGTCCTTGCTCTTTGACTGGTATTCTATCACGATTCGGCAGATTCGTCCAGCAGTTTCCGGTCTTCTTCGGTCAGTTTTCCTGCGGCGATGTACGCCTCCCACAGGTCCGGGCGGCGCTCGCGGGTGCGGAGCAGGGACTGTTGCCGCCGCCACCGGCGGACTTTCTCATGGTCGCCGGACAGGAGGACGTCCGGTACGGTCTGTCCCCCGACCTCCCGCGGCTGGGTGTACTGGGGGTATTCCAGAAGCCCGTCTTCGAAGGATTCGTCTTCGGTACTGGCGGCACGGATCGCGCCGGGCAGCAGCCGGGCAATGGAATCGATGACGGCCATCGCAGGGACTTCCCCGCCGGTCAGGACATAGTCCCCGACAGAGATTTCTTCGTCCACACGGGAAAAGACACGCTCGTCGATCCCCTCGTAGTGGCCGCAGAGAAGGATCAGGTGGTCCAGGGCGGAAAAGCGGTGCGCGTCGGCCTGACAGTACGGTTTTCCGGCCGGCGTAAAGGCGACGACATGTCCATCGCCCAAAGACTCCAGCGCGGAAAGGACCGGCTGCGCGCGCAGGACCATGCCGGCCCCGCCGCCGAAGGGAGAATCATCGATGTGCCGGAAGCTCCCGTCCGCGAACGCTTTGATGTCCACAAGCTGCACATCCAGCAATCCTTTTTCGACCGCTCTGGCCGGTACCGGCATCTTTAAAAAGCTGTCAAAGCTCTCCGGGAACAGTGTCAGTATGGTTATTTTCAATGGACTTCCCCCCCTGTCTTCGAAAAGTATTATAGCATAACAAAGTCCCGCACTAGTCATAATCTCCCCGGAAGCGCTTGCCCGAAGGGCAAAATCAATCGATCTTACAACGCTGAGGAGAGCCTCTTATGACGAGGGCGGGAGCTTTGTTCTGCTATTCCATTATTTATTATTTTACGTCTTCGGCGTCGGGAAGTTTCTTCGTGCGCTCGAGCATTTCATCCCAGAGTTTGAAGAATTCCCACTTGTTGCCGCTCATACCGTTCCAGAGAATGTGGTCGCCGTTGCGGACCGGCATGTTGTACCAGACACCGGGTTTGAACTCCGTGGCGGGGCCGGCCTCGATGGAAGGCTGGTTCAGCGGGGCGGACTGGCCGACGACCGGGACGAAGCCGTCGTTCGGATACCATTCCGGGCCGTATTCATAACCGGTCTCACGGACGGGTTGCTTCTTGCCGATCATGTTGCCGGTGAAGTGCGTGATCGGATGCAGCGTATTGGACCGCTGGAAACCGTCTTTGTCTTCATGGGTGTTGCAGGCGCGCTCGGCAAAATAATAGATGGAGGGGTCGACATCCTGGTGGTCATTCATCCACTTGGACCAGATGATGTCCATTTCCCAGTTGGAGCGGTCCAGTTTGGAGCTGGCATAGCGCTTGATGCCGGCGTCAAAGTCCGCCTTGCTCTGCGGGACGGCCTTCTTCAGGCCTTTGTTCTCTTCCGGATACCGGCCGAGGCCGAAATGCTGCTGACCAAGATCGAAGAACCAGTTGTACGGGCTGTAGCCGAGCAGGGACGTTGCCTTCAGGATGACCCATTCGGTCTTATGCATGAGGTTGTCGTCGAAATACTGGTCAAGGACCGTACCGTTGTTGACACCGGACAGGGTCGTCACAGAGTGGATGAGGTTTCCCTTACCGCCCTTGAAGAGGTCGGACAGTTCCTCTGCCGGCGTGCCGTCCACTTCTTCCTGACAGCCGTGTGCCATGAGTTCCGCGAATGCCTTGATAGTCGGGCCGCCGAAGGAATGGCCGTAGACGTTGACCTTCTTATGAGCTTCCGTCTGACCGAGGTCTTTCAGGATGCCGGGATAGGTGCGGCCGTAGCGCTCATGGTTGTACTTTTCGGAATGGACCTTGCCGAAGTCGGTGGTGCCGCCAAAGATGTAAGCATACATCTCACAGGCTCTGTCCCATGCGCTGCAGAAGGGACCCAGCGACGGGAAGAAGACTTCATAGCCCTTCTTCTCAAGGTACGGTTTCAGCGTCCGGGAGCCGAACATGCCGAAGTGGTTGAAGTACTTGTTGAGACCGTCGAGGTCTCCCCATCCGGCAAACCCGTGCACGATGATAACCGGATAGTTGTTTTTGTAGTCGTTCATTGGAAATGCGCCTCCATAAAACTCTGATTTCCACGTTGCGGCGCTTTTCCACTTCATTCCCCCGCAGGTAAGACCGCGTCTTACCTGAACACGTGTCAACATTATACACCTGTAACGTTAACCGAACAACTACAAAGCTCCGAAATCTGTTACAAAACAAAAAGAAAAGAAGCCCCGATTGGGACTTCTTTTTCGTGGTCGGAGTGTCGGGATTTGAACCCGAGGCCTCTTGCTCCCGAAGCAAGCGCGATACCAAACTTCGCCACACCCCGTTATTGGCGACGGTCATTATTATAAGGGATAGCAAAAGTAAAATCAAGTTTTATTTATGAAAAGACCCTGCCGAATCATCGGCAGGGTTTCATCACTTCTTATTTCTTCAGCGAAATCGCTTTTTTGGCGGCTTCGGCGATGTGCGCGGCGTCCAGCCCATAGAGGTGGAGCAGCTCCACGGCGGGGCCGGAGCGGCCGAATTCGTCTTCGACACCGACCCGGACGACCGGGGTCGGGCACTGTTCGGAGAGCGTCTCGCAGACGGCGGCGCCAAGGCCTCCGATGACACTGTGCTCTTCCGCCGTCACGACACAGCCGCATTCCCGCGCGGCCGTGACAACGAGTTCCTCGTCGAGGGGTTTGATGGTATGGAGGTTGATGACGCGGGCGGCAATACCGTCATTCTTGAGCTGTTCTGCTGCCATCAGCGCCTCATTGACCATAAGACCGGTCGCGAAGATCGCCACGTCGGAACCTTCGGTCAGGACCTGTCCCTTGCCCCATTCGAAGCGGTAGTCACGGTCAAAGATGACCGGGACGGCCAGACGGCCGAAGCGAAGGTAGACCGGGCCGTCATACTTGGCGGCGGCAATGGTGGCGGCTTTTGCCTCCACCGCGTCCGCCGGGTTGATGATGGTCATGCCCGGAATGGACCGCATGAGGGCAATGTCCTCGTTGCACTGGTGGGACGCGCCGTCCTCGCCGACGGAGATGCCGGCGTGCGTAGCACCGATCTTCACATTGAGGTGCGGATAACCGACCGAGTTGCGGACCTGCTCAAATGCGCGGCCGGCGGCGAACATCGCAAAAGAGCTCGCGAAAACGGTATAGCCGGTCAGGCTGAGACCGGAAGCGATGCCGATCATATTCTGTTCGGCAATGCCGCAGTCAAAGAACCGGTCGGGGTGTTTTGCCTTGAATTTCGCGGTCTGGGTGGCGCCGGCCAGGTCGGCGTCCAGGACCACGACGTTTTCATCGGTCTCGCCGAGGACCAGAAGCCCTTCGGCATAGCCGATGCGGGTCGCTTTGGTAATGATATCTGCCATGGTGTTCCCTCCTTATTCCTGTGCCGCCAGGGTCTCGAGCTCGGAGAGCCGGTCCTGGAGTTCGTTCATCGCCTCGGTGTACTCGTCCTGCTGAGGAGCCTTGCCGTGCCATTCGACGGCATATTCCATGTAGGAGACCCCTTTGCCCTTGACGGTCTTGGCAATGATGACGGAGGGTTTTCCGTTCTTCTTGTCGGCAAACGTGAATGCCGCGTCGATCTCGTCGAAGTCGTGACCGTCACAGTTGATGACGTTCCAGCCGAACGCTTCGAATTTCTTATCGATCGGGTACGGAGAGTTGACCTCTTCCACGGTCCCGTCGATCTGGAGGTTATTGTTATCGACCACGGCAACCAGATTGTCCAGCTTCTTGGCAGCCGCGAACATGGCCGCTTCCCAGACCTGGCCTTCCTGGATCTCGCCGTCGCCCAGAATGGTATAGACCTGATAGTCCGCGCCTTTGAGCTTCGCGCCGAGCGCCATGCCGACGGCGGCGGAAATGCCCTGGCCGAGGGAGCCGGTGCTCATGTCGACGCCGGGCGTCATCCGAAGGCTCGGGTGGCCCTGCAGGTAGGATGTGGGTTTGCGCAGCCGCTCGATCTCCGATTCCGGGAAAAAGCCCTTCAGCGCGAGCGCGCCGTACAGCGCCGGTGCCGTGTGGCCCTTCGACAGGACGAGCCGGTCACGGTCTTCCCAGTCGGGGTTCTGCGGGTCGACATTCATTTTACGGAAGTACAGGTAGGTCATGATGTCCGCGATGGACAGAGACCCGCCCGGGTGGCCCGATTTCGCGTTGAACGTTCCCTTGATGACGTTCATGCGGACACGGATGGCCTGCATTTCCAGTTCACGTTTCAGTTGTTTGTCCACAATAGTCCCTCCAGATGATTATTGCCTGCGGGTGCTCTGAAGTCCCCGCAAAAACTTCGTAAAGGATTCCGGCAGTTCCGACGAGAATTCCATATACTCCCCGGTCCGCGGATGGATGAAGCCGATGAGACCCGCGTGCAGGCACTGCCCGCCGAGGCTCTTCGGGGTGTTCGACGGTCCGTAGACCGGGTCCCCCGCCACCGGGTGGCCTTTGTAGGCCATATGGACGCGGATCTGATGCGTCCGGCCGGTCTCGAGCCGGCATTTGAGGTAGGTGTAATTTCCAAAGCGCTCCAGCACCTCAAAATGGGTGACCGCCTCCCGGGAGTGCTGCGTGGTGACCGCCATTTTCTTGCGGTCCTTCGGGTTGCGTCCGATGGGCGCGTCGATGGTCCCGGTGTCCTCTTTGACATTGCCGTGGACCACGGCCCGGTATTCCCGGGTAAAGCTGTGCGCCTGGATCTGTTCCTGCAGCGCGACATGAGCGGCGTCATTTTTGGCGACGACCAGCAGCCCGCTCGTGTCCTTGTCGATGCGGTGGACGATGCCCGGACGGACTTCTCCGTTGATGCCGGACAGGCTGTCCCCGCAGTGGTACAGCAGGGCGTTGACCAGCGTGCCGTCCGGGTTGCCCGGCGCCGGGTGGACGACCATGCCTTTCGGCTTGTCCACGACCAGCAGGTCATCATCCTCGTACAGGATGGATAAAGGAATATCCTGCGCTTTTGCCGCAATGGGAGTGGGCGCAGGAATACTGATTTCGATATTATCTCCGGCGGCGACCCTGTAGGCCTTCCCGACCGGTTTTCCATTGACGATGACATGTCCGTCCGACAGCAGTTTCTGCACGCCGGAACGGGTCAGGTCTTCCACCTGACCGGACGCCAGCACGTCGATGCGCTGTCCCGCCTCTTCGGGGGAAACAGTGAATCGCACGGTCGGTTCAGTCATCGTTTTCGAGCTCCTTCTGGTTTTTGGACTCTTTCACAAAGGAGACCAATGCCGAAAGAATCAGGATGGCGGCGCCGACGGTGACGCAGCAGTCCGCCACATTGAATACCGCGAAATCGGTAAATAACACTTCGATGAAGTCGACCACATAGTGGCGAACGATCCGGTCGATCAGGTTGCCGGCTCCCCCGGCGATCATGAGCACCAGAGCGATCTGATTCCAGCGGCCCGGGACTTTGTCGAGGAGCAGCAGGACGACCGCGAGGATCAGGATGGCCGCGGTCACGATCGACAGCGCCAGAGTCTTTCCCGTCAGGACGCTGAACGCGGCTCCTGTGTTCTGCACATAGCGGAACTGCAGGATGCCGGGCAGGACCGTGACAGGTCGTCCGGACCCCAGGTTCGCAAGAACGAGCGATTTGCTCCACTGGTCAAGTGCGACCAGAAGGACCGCGAGAACGCCGTAAAGAACGTTTCTGCGAACCGCCGGTTTATTTGAAGTACTTGTTGCCGTCATTCAGGTCCTCTGCGTAGTTGCCGGCGAGGTATTTGTCGATGTCGCCGAACCCGTCGTCATCGTCTTCCTCTTCTTCGGGGACCGGCTCTTCCTCCGGTTCCGGTGCTTCTGCCGGCTCCGGTTCTTCCGCCGATTCCGGTTCTTCCGCGGATTCCGGCTCTTCGACCGCTTCCGGCGCCTCTTCCGCTTCTTCGGCCGGTGCTTCCGGCTCAGCCGCCGGAGCTTCTTCCGGTTCCTCCGCCGGCGCGCTTTCCTGCTCTTCGAGCAGTTCCTGCGCGGAACGGTATGCCTTTTCACCGAGGACTTCTTCTCCGCTGGCGAACGCTTCTTCGACCGGCGGCAGGTCGCCCTCGACCTCTTCTTCCGCTGCTTTCGCTTCCAGTTCCGCCGAGAAGTCCGGCGCGAAGGAGAGCAGTTCCATCTGCATCTGGTACGTGTCGGTCAGCTGTTTGCGGACACGGGCAGATTCCTGTTTGATCCGGGTAAGGTAAGCTTCTTCCTTGGCGGATTCTTCCGCGACGGAGCCGACCTTTTCCTCGTAGATGGCGTTGGCGGTGTCCAGAAGGTCTGTCGCTTTCTTGTTGGCGCGATCCACGATCTCCGCGGCTTCGGCGCGCGCGTCCTTCAGGATATCTTCTGCTTCCACGCGGGCCTTGTCGAGGATTTCCTCGGCCTGCGCGTCCACCGATTCCCGGGCGGCTCTGATCTTCTCCTCGGTCTCCGACAGCTGTCCCTGCGCCTTCTGCTGCGCTTCCACGATGATGGAATTCTTCATGCGCTGCGCTTCGACCAGGGCGTTTCGGATATTCTCCTCGTCGTCCTTGTACTGGGCAAGGCGGTCCGCCAGGACCTGGAGTTTCCGGACGATCTCAGCGTTTTCCCGGAACATCTGGTCATAGGACGCGTAGACTTCATCCATGTATTCATCGACGTCGGCCGCCACATAACCGGTCCGGCCGGACAGCTGGAATTCATGGTCGCGAAGATCCTTGGGAGTAAGCATTGTCATTCACCTTTCGTAAAAGATGGGCACGCCCTGAATGGTGTGCCCATGCGTAGAACTTAAACTGATTATTGCTGGCCCGTGAAGAACATACCGTTGTTCTCCAGTTCGTCGAGCAGGTCGCCCGTCACGCTGACGTTGAAGGGAGTGATGATGAACGTGCTGTTCGCCACTCTCTTGAGCTGACCGGCATTGGCGTAAGCGACACCGGAAAGGAAGTCGATGAGTCTGCGGGCAACGTCGCGATTCGCCGCTTCCAGGTTCAGGACGACCGTTCTCTTTTCGTTGAGATGGTCGGCGATGGCGCTGGCGTCATCGAAGCGCTCCGGCTTGGCCAGAACGACCTGAAGGGTCGTCTTCGAAGGCATGTTGACCACATTTCCTCTCTTCGGCTGGGCTTTGGGTTCGGAAGCCGCCTGCTTGACAGGAGCGAAGTCTTCCTCTTCCTCTTCTTCGAATTCCTCGTCGAGGTCGATATCGTAATCGTCGAAATCGTCCTCGGGTTCGAAGCCCGTGATCCGTTTGATATTATCTAAAAAGTTAGCCATTTCAATTCTTCCTCCGGATTCAGTATACTCGCGCTCCAAACAGGCTGGAGCCGACTCTGATTAAAGTACTCCCCTCCAAAATGGCCTGCTCGTAATCGGCAGACATGCCCATTGAGAGGATATTGACATTAATATTATCTATATTTTTATCTCTCATGTCAACATACAGTTGGTTCATTTTCGAAAAATAGCCCCGCAGGACCGCGTCGTCATCGCAGATCGGAGGGATGGCCATAAAGCCTTCGACCTGCAGTCCGGGAAGCTCCGCGAGCTCCGGAAGAAGGTCCGGGACCGCCTCATAGGCAAGGCCGCTTTTCGACTCCTCCTCCCCGACATTCACCTCGAGAAGGACTTTCGTCACAAGGTCTTTTTTGACCGATTGTTTGGAGATTTCCTTCGCGACTTTCAGGCTGTCGACCGACTGGATCGTCGAGACTTCGCCGACGATCTGCCGCACCTTGTTGGTCTGCAGATGGCCGATGAGGTGGCAGTCCACACCGGCAAGGTCCAGGTCCGGTTTCTTGCCGAGGAACTCCTGGACACGGTTTTCTCCGATGAGATCGATGCCATTGTGGATGGCATGGTTGATGAAGTACGGCTCCACCGTTTTGGTGACCGCCATCAGCGTGACGTCTTCCGGTTTCCGGCCGCTGCGGATAGCCGCTTCCGCCATTTTGTCACGGATCTCTTTGAGGTTTTCTTCAATGTCGCGGCACCGCGCTTCGCGGTACTCAGTCAAGGATCTGTCCGTCATAAATATCCTTTCCTCCCAGTATGATCGCGTCATACAGTTTTACGAAATCGCCGGACTCGCCTTCCTGCGCCGTTTCGCCGGAGACGACGAACTCATCGGTGCTGTAAAGCGTGCGCAGCTGTTTGAATTTCGCGATGTTCCCTTCGAGGACATAGACGCCCTTCACGCCGTCTTCGTTTTTGACGATGGCCTCTTTCGGGATCTTGAGACCGGTGTAGGTCCGCTTGACGATCTCCGCCTTTTCCTTGCGGAGCGAGGCGATGTACGAATTCATCCGGTTGCATTCGAACACGACCGGCACATCGCCCTTCACGGCATCGCCCTTGGACTTGACGGTCGCCTTGACCGAATTGACCGCGGAATACGGCAGGTCGATGGTCACGGAGTTGCCGACCTTCAGGTTCTTCGCCTCGTCCTCTTCCAGCACGCAGACGAAGTACCAGGCAAAGTCGGAAGACACTTTTCCGATGACGCTGTCGGGCACCTTCTCCGCGTCCGCCTTCATCAGTTTCTGAATATCTTTCGGCTTGAGTTCGGTCACGGAAGCATAGTCCGCCGCGTTCTCATAACCGTCGGCGCTGTCAATGAAATAACCGGCCTGTTCCGACACCAGGGTATCGGCGCCCTGGGCCTTTTTGCTCAGGGAGGAATGGCGGGTCTCCAGCTCGGTCACTTTGCTCTCGAGATTGATGGAGGAGCCGGTGGCGATCTGGCGGGTAATGATCTGGTCGCGGACGTCGCTGACCTCCGATGAAAGGTCGGAAAGGTCGCCGGAGTCCACCGTTGCCGCAAGGTCGATGACGCTGCGGGAGATCTGTTTGCTCATGGCGCTGACGTTGACCGCGTAGCTGTTTTTCTGCTGATTGAGACGGTTATAGCGGTTGAGGTCCGCCTGGACCATGCTGAGTTCCGCGTAATTGGACGCGCTCTCTTCATCGTCAAAGATCATGAGGACGCCCTCGCCGGCCGCCACCCGGGAGCCCGAGCTGATCAGCGGGATCTTGACGCCCTTCTGCGACGTTTCCAGATAGGTTTCATTGCGGACGGCAAAGACGTCTGTCGAGACCGTGTCGTCTACAGTCGTCTGGCGGGCCACTTCGGTCCGGACCGCTTCATGCGCGACAAGGTAGACCTGGTAAACGATGTAGACCAGTGCCAGAACGGCCAGTGCCAGGACGATATAACGGCCGGCCTGCCGTCGGATGTTCTCGTTCAAAAGATCGCCTCCCTGTCAATGATGTCCAGTGCTTCCCGGACCTGTTCGTCCGGAGTCATTTCGTCGATGTACAGCCAGTGGACGTCCGGGTTCCGCCGGAACCACGTCAGCTGCCGTTTTGCGTAATGCCGGGTATCGGCCTTCAGTTTCTCCGTACACACAGACAGGTCTTCTTCCCCGTCCAGGTACGGCAGCATTTCCTTGATGCCGATGGCCTGCGCCGCGGTGGAACCCGGCGCCCGCTCCCGGAACGCCGCCGCTTCCCGCAGGAGCCCGTCTTCCAGCATGCGGTCGACCCGGCGGTCGATCCGGTCATACAGGAACTCCCGCTCCCGCGCGGTCAGCCCGAGATAGCAGACGTCATACCGGCCCGGTTCGGTCCGGGACTGGGCGATCTGCTCGGTCATGGTCTTTCCGGTGAGTTCGTAGACTTCGAGCGCGCGCAGGACGCGCCCGGTGTTGTTTTTATGAAGGCCCTCCGCGTAGGGCGGGTCAATGGCCTGCAGCCGATCATACAGCGGGTCGATGCCCTGCTCTTCCAGTTCCCGTTTCAGACGGGCACGCACTTCCGTCGTGTCCCCGGTATCCAGGAATTTCAGGTTCTGGACGAACGCGTCCAGATACTGACCGGTCCCGCCGACCAGGATGACCTTTTTCCCGCGGCCGCGGATGTCCTCCACGAGCCGGGCGGCGTCCTCCTGGAACCGGGCGACGCTGTAGGTCTCGGAGGGTTCCAGGACTCCGACGAGATGGTGCGGTACACCGTCCATTTCTTCGGGTGTCGGTCTGGCGGTGGCCACATCCATACCCCGATAGATCTGCATGGAGTCAAAGGAAATGACTTCGGCATCCAGCGCCTTTGCCAGCGCGACGGCCAGCGCCGTCTTCCCGGACGCGGTCGGTCCGACGACCGCCACGAGCGGAATGCGTTCAGTGTTTGACACGTTTGGTCTCCTTTTTCGTGACCTTCTTCTTGTTGCCTTTCGCGTCCACGACAACGGAGTTCTCCAGATGCTGGGAGAGGTTCCGCTTCACGGAGTTGATATATTCGGACCGCAGTTCCTGCTGCTCTTTCCGTTCCGCGTCCGTCAGGCCTTCTTCGGTCTTGGACTTGGCGTAGAGTTCATTGATGCGGTCGATCTTTTCTTTCGTCATACTGGTTTCGTATTCCTTCCCTCCGCGTATGCCAGCAGCGCATCGCGGTCGTTTGTGAGTTCTCCGGCCATGACCTTTTCCAGCAGTTCCTGCAGGAGCGCGCCCAGGCCGGGGCCCGGCTCTATACCGAGATCGATGAGGTCTTTCCCGCGGACGGCGAGGTCTGCGGTCCGGTAGGCCGGTCTTTCCGGCAAAAGCCGGTCGAGTTCGCTTTCTATTGTACGCAGTCTGTCAAGCCGCGGTCCCGCAAGGTCCGGGGCCTGGGCCAGTCCGTCGGCCCTTTGAACAGCAATGAGGTCCCGCAGGCCCTGCTCACCGAACTTGTTCAGCCGGCGGAGCAGCACCGGTTTCCGCGCTTCGAGCGGATAGTCGTGGTATTCCACGAGCGTTCGGACGTCCTCCTGCATTTGCGCCGGCAGCTTCAGGCGGCGGAGGATGTCTTCGGCCAGCCGGACGCCTGCTTTGGCGTGGCCGTAAAAATGACCGACGCCGGCTTCATCCGTAAAGAACGTCTCCGGCTTACCGATGTCGTGCAGCAGCATGGCCAGCCGCAGCCGGGGTTCCGGCTCGACGGCTTCCACCGACTTCGCGATATGGGTGTAGACGTCATAGATGTGGTTCGGGTTCTTCTGGTCAAAATCGAAACAGGGTCCCAGTTCCGGCAGGACGACGGCCAGCACATCGCGGTATTCCAGGAGAACGCGGCACACGTCTTTCCCGCAGAGCAGTTTCAGCAGTTCCGTGGCAATGCGTTCCATGGCCACATAGCGGATCCGCTCCTTCCGCGCGTGGATGGCGGCGGCCGTTTCCGGCTCGATGGAAAAGCCGAGCACGCTGGAAAAGCGCAGCGCCCGCAGGATGCGGAGGGCGTCTTCCGTAAACCGGGTCTCAGGGTCGCCGACACAGCGGATGGTGCGGGCGGCAATGTCTTCAGCGCCTCCGTAGAGGTCGACCGGGCCGCGGACAGGGCTGTAGGCAATGGCGTTCATCGTAAAGTCCCGCCGGGCAAGGTCTTCGGCCAGGCTGCGGGTAAACGTGACGTCCTCCGGATGGCGGGAGTCCTTGTAGTCTCCGTCGACCCGGTAGGTCGTGACTTCCAGCAGCATGTCCTCCATGCGGACCGCGACGGTCCCATGTTTGATCCCGGTGTCAATGGTCCGGCAGTCGGAGAAGACCTCTTTCGTCTGCTCCGGGAGCGCGGACGTCGTGATGTCCCAGTCGTCCGGGGCCTGTCCGAGAAGGGCGTCTCTGGTACAGCCGCCCACCGCGTAGGCTTCAAAGCCGGCCCGTTCCAGCCGGTCCAGCACGGCGCTGACCGGAGCCGGGACTGGGATATTCCATTGTGCCACCGGCTCACCTCCGTCCGTTCAGACCAGCGATTTGTATTCGTCGTAGGAGACCATCATGTTGATGATCCGCAGCAGCTGTTTTCCGGTCATGCGCTCCGGCAGCCCCAGCGCCTTCTGGAGCGCCAGCCGTTTCTGCCGGGCATTTCGACCGCCGGAAAGGCCGTCGCGGTAAAAATCCAGCTGTGTGATGGTCTTTTCCCGGCTTTGGACCGTGTCGCCTTCTTCCGTGACGCCGGCCTTTCGGAGCGCTTCCGTCAGCAGTTCGTCCGGAATGCCCTCCACTCCGAGTTTGCCCTCTTTCGACGGCTTGTCTTTTCGTTTTTCCTTGCCCGGGATGTCCGGGATATAGACGTCCGTGATCTGCTCCGGAGGAACGAGACCGCGGATATAGTTTCGGATCAGCATACCGGCGGAGTCGCCGTCCGTCAGGACCAGAAGGCCCCGCTTTTCGGCCAGAGTCCGCAGCAGCATCTGCTTTTCTTTGTCGTTGAAAACGCCGAACCCTTCTGTGCGGAGGATGGCGGCGTCCACGAGGTTGGCAAGGCGGATGGCATCATACTTGCCCTCCACCACAATGACTTTGTCGGTCTTCAGCATGGCGTCAGGCCTTCTCTCTGCGGGCAAGCGCCAGCTCCACCATCAGTTTTTCGAACACGGTCCGGTGGTCTTCGGAGGTGCTCTTCAGTTTGGTGTCCGCCTCCGCGAGCAGTTCCAGCGACTTCCGGAGGGCCGGCATGCTGAACCGGCCGGCGCGGCGGAACGCGTTCTTCAGTTTGAAGTCGCTCTTATAAGCCTGCGGGAACAGCGCTTTTAAATCGCCCTCTCGACCACCCTCGTTCAAAATGACTTTGGCGCGGTACATGTCGGAATAGGTGCTGACGAGCGCGCCGAGGATCATCATGGGCTCCGTCTTCATGTCGAAGAGGATGGAAATGGACCGGAAGACCCGGTCGAACTGGTTGTCGAGCAGGGCGTCGATCATCTGGAAGGCCGTGGACTCCAGAGACTTGACAGAGACGGCGTCCACGTCAGCTTCCGTGACCTCCGTATCCACGTAGTTACACAGTTTGTCGACTTCGGTCACGAGGTTTGCCATGTCCTCGCCCACACTGTCCAGCAGGTATTCCGCCGCCCGCGGAGAAATGCTCTTCTCACGCTTTTTACACTCCTGGGCGATGAACCGCCGCAGGTCCTCCCGGGAACGGCCGTCGAGATCGACGACGGCGCCGACGGTGTCGATGAGTTTCAGCATTTCCTTCATCTTTTTGTTCTTCAGCGGGAACCCCACGGTATCCTGCCAGAAGATGAGGACGCAGGTATCCGGCGCGTCTTCGAGAAGCGCCGTCAGGTCCTCCCGGTCCGGGTCGGACAGTTTTTCGAAGTCGAGGTCGTGGACCAGGACACAGGTCTGCGGCGCCATGGCCGGCAGCGCCTCCACACACTCCACGAGTTCGTTCATGCCGACGGTCTCACCGTCCAGCTTATGGAAGTTGAAGACCTCCAGACCGGCAGGTACGACACTGTCAGCCAGGAGGTTCGCGTAATTCAGTTTCAGATAGTTTTCGCTGCCCTTGATGAGGTAGACCGGCAGGAACTCACCGGACTTGATATTGCTCCAAAGGGCTTTTTCCGTCAGCTTCAATCCATTGCTCCTTCGCGGGCCTTACCGGCGGCTGAGCCGCAGGCGGCCGTCTTTGACACAGGCTTCCACAGAGCCTGATTCACCGGATACAATTATATACGAAGAAGCGCCATACTTCAAATCTTCCGGCGGATTTCCCCGCACAAAGACAACGGGCGCGGAACGCGCTTCCGCGGGCAGTCCTGCGAGGTCCACAGTAGGCCGGAACAGGAGCAGAAAACGGACCCCTTCGGCGGTCAAAAGCCCGGCGCAGCAGTCCCCGTTCTGCAGGTACAGCTGCAGGGTCACGGAGGGCAGCAGCCGGAGGGTCCGGCGCTGCAGGTCGGAGAAGGCGTCCGGTTTCAGGAGGGTGACCGGTTCCCGCGCTTCCGTCAGCGCTTTCAGCGCGCCGGCCTCCGTCGCCTTGTTCCGGGGCACGATCAGCGTGGAGAACCGGGAGACCCCTTCCCGTTCGAACACCTCTTCCACCGCGGAAGTGACTTCATAGTCGCTGCCGCCGCATCCGATGACGCTGCCCTCGCCGCGGTACGTGACGAGAATGCAGGTGCCGGAGACGTCCGCGAAGGAGACTTTGACCACGTTCCGGTTCAGGAGGTCGGCGCAAAGGACGGAGGACAGCAGCACGATAGCGGACAGCAGCGCCGTGACCCGCACCATGCCGCCGTCCGGCAGAAGGCCGTACAGAACGAACCCGGCAACGGCGACCAGCATGGCCGCCGTCAGGCCGAGTGTAAAGCCCTTCCCCGTCAGGTTGACATAGGCAAAGGGCAGCGACGCCAGTTTCTCACAGACTGCGAGAGTATACCGGGCGCCGGCCGCGCTGACGAGATAACACCAGGGGCTCAGCAGCCGCAGGACCGGGAGCAGAGAGAACAGAGACCCCAGGCCTGTCGACAGGATGGACAGGGATGAGACCGCCGAGACCAGAAGGTTCGCGCCCATCGCCACCAGAGAGATGTTTTCAAAGCTGAGGGTGACGACCGGGAGGGTCGCAACCATGGTGCTGAGCGTAATGAGCGCAACGGCGGACAGATCCTGCACCCGCCGCCGGACCGACCGGTTCGGCACCTTCCGCAGCAGCCACGCGTTTACCGGCTTTGCCATCGGCGGATACAGGGACAGAATGCCCAGAGTCGCGAAATAAGAGAGCAGAAGCCCCGTATCCCCGCCGTAGAAGGGGTTCGGCAGCAGGATGAGGAATACCGCGAGTCCCAGCGCGTTCAGCGGTTCCGAGGTCCTGAGGAACATTCTCCCGAGGAAGAACAGCCCCAGCATGATCCCCGCCCGGACCGCGCTGCGGGAAAACCCGGTCAGCGTCACAAAAAAGAGCAGAAACAGGAGGACCCCGGCACAGGAGGTCTTCCGGCCGGCGCCCAGCCGAAGCAGGGCTTTGTACAGCAGCATGGACCAGAGCGACGTGTGGAACCCCGAGACCGCAAACAGGTGCAGGATGCCGGATTTCTGGAACAGAGTCCGGGTCTCCCCGGAGACATGGGTCTTCTCCCCGACCAGCATGGCGTTCAGCACGGAAGACAGGTCATCCGGCAGCCATTCGGAGACATTGCCCGTCAGCCGCTCCCGCAGACTCAGGACTTCCCCGATGAGGGACCGGACCGGGTGCCCCGTCAGTTCCGATACGTTCACCCGGTCGGTGACATAGGCGCCGAGATAGACGCCGCGCGCTTTGTAATAGGCCATGAGGTCCGGGTCTTCCTCCCCCAGCACGAACGGCGTCACGGTCAGTTCCAGCGCGTCGTTGACCCGCGGGACATACTGTTTCGTCGAGAGCTGGAGCTTTCGCAGCGGGCCGGCGTCTTCCACCGTCACGACACAGCGGTGGTTCCCGGCGGCGCTGTCCGCCTGCACTTCGGAAACGTAACCCCGAACGGTCTGCCCCTCTCCCGCCAGCGCCAGCGCCGGTCGATATGAAAGTCCGGTCTGCAGAAAAAAGGCGATGCAGGCCAACAGAGCCATGACCGCCGTTGTCAGGAAGAACGGGAGCTTGCCCCGCTGCTGTTTTCGCTTTCGGACCATCAGCACGGTCAGCCATATGGCGGCTGCGCCGGACAGGGCCGCCAGCCCGACGGCAAACGGGACCCCGGTCAGGGCGATGAGCATGAGTGTCCAAAGATACGCGGAGCCAAAATAAAAGAATGGTTTTTCCATAGGGTCACCTCTCCGGCTATCCTATCAGAAAAACCATTCTGTTCTTCGGATTCGTCACGAACGGTCGGCCAGGTGGACCGAACGGTCGTTATGAAGCGTTTTTGCGGCTCATGCCTCAGCCCGGAGGCCAGGACATATCGCGGCCGCCGAGGATGTGGAAATGCAGGTGCGGAACGGTCTGTCCGGCCTGTTCTCCGATGTTGGAGACCACACGGTAGCCTTCCGGAAGGCCTTCCTCTTTCGCCACTTTGGCAATGACGGAGAAGATGTGCCCGATGACGGATTCATTGGACGCGTCGACTTCCGCGACCGAGCCGATGTGCTCCTTCGGGATGACGAGGATGTGGGTCGGTGCCACCGGATTCAGGTCCCGGAACGCCAGACACAGGTCGTCCTCATAGACTTTCGTGGAGGGGATGTCTCCCGCTGCGATCTTGCAGAAAATGCAGTCTGCCATAGTGCGAGCTCCTTTCGTTATTTCAGCATACCTTTGACGATCTCCGCCGCGGCTGCCAGCGCGTCATCAACTTTCGCGGCATCCTTGCCGCCGGCCATGGCGCTGTCGGGTTTTCCGCCGCCGGAACCGCCGGCGATCTTCGCGACTTCCCGGACGATGTTGCCGGCATTGGCGCCGGCTTTGACCGCGTCCGCGCCGCAGGCGCAGGCGAAGCTGACCTTCGGGCCGGCCACGCTGGCCAGAACCACGACCAGGTCCGCGCCTTCCGCCGCGGCCGAGTCGGCCATGTTGCGGAGTTCCCCGCCGTTCACGCCTTCCGTTTTGGAGCAGATGAGTTTGACGGCGCCGAGGTCGACGGCATCACCCATCATGTCTTTGGCGCTGATGGCGGCGAGTTCTTTATTGAGTTCCGCGACCTTGCGTTCGGATGCCTTGAGGTCCGCCGCCAGCTGAGCGGCCTTGTGGTCGATCTCGTTGACGTTCGCCTTCATGGCAGCCGCCGCGTTCGCGATGAGGGTATTCTTCTGGTCGATGTACTTCAGCAGATTCGTGCCGGTGACGCCTTCGATGCGTCGGACGCCGGCCGCGACCGAGGACTCGGACACGATCTTGAAGAGACCGAGCTGCGCGGTGGAGGCCACATGGGTGCCGCCGCAGAATTCCTTGGAGAATTCTTCGACACAGACGACACGGACGACGTCGCCGTATTTTTCACCGAACAGCATCATGGCGCCCAGTTTCTTCGCGTCTTCGATGCTGAGGACTTTCGTTTCGACCGGAATGTTTTCCAGGATAACTTCGTTGACCCGGTCTTCGACCGCTTTCAGTTCTTCGCCGGTCATGGCCGCCGGGTGGTTGAAGTCGAAGCGGGCGGTCTCTGCCGTGATCTGCTGACCGGCCTGCTCGACATGGGTGCCGAGGACTTCCCGGAGCGCCGCCTGCAGCAGGTGAGCTGCCGTGTGGTTGCGCATGATGGAACGTCTGCGGTCCGCGTCGATCTTCACGTCGACCGTTTCGCCGGTCTTCGCGATACCGGCCGTGACCGTACCGCTGTGCAGGTAAACGCCGTTCTCCGTCTTGACAGTGTCATCGACTTCGAAGGTGAAGCCGCCGCACTCGATCACGCCGGCGTCGCCGATCTGGCCGCCGCTGCGGGCATAGAACGTCGTCCGGTCCACGACGAGGACCGCGTCCTCACCGGTCTCGGCGGAGTCCGCAAGGTCGCCCTCCTTGACGATGGCAAGGACCTTCGCGGTCGTATCGAAGTCTGTGTAGCCGAGGAATTCGGTGGCCGGGACGTCTTTGGTCGCATCACCCTTGCCCTTCCAGGCTTCGGCCACGTCCTTAGACGCGGCGTCCGCTTTGGCGCGGGCTCTGGCTTCGGCCACATACTCGCGGAACTTGTCCTCGTCGACCGTAAGGCCGCGCTCTTCGCAGATCTCCCGGGTCAGTTCGATCGGGAAGCCGAAGGTGTCGGACAGTTTGAACGCGTCTTCCGCCGGCAGTTCTTTGCCGTTCGCGGCCGCGATCATTTTTTCCAGCTGTTCGGAACCGGTGTCGAGGGTCTTGTTGAAGGTGGCCTCTTCCCCGGAGATGATGCTCATGATGTAGTCATGCTTTTCCACCAGGTTCGGATACGCGTTCGCGTTCTCGTGGATGACCATTTCCGCGACGTTCGTCAGGAACGGGCCTTCGATGCCGAGGGAGCGGCCCTGCCGCATGGCGCGGCGCATGAGGCGGCGGAGAACATAGCCCGCGCCGGAGTTGGACGGTTTGATGCCGTCGCCGATCATGAAGGTCATGCTGCGGGCGTGGTCCGTGATGACGCGCAGCGAGATATCGTTCTTCTCGTCCTCATGGTATTTCACACCGGAGAGGTCCGAGACGGTCTTCATGATGTTCTGGACCGTGTCGACCTCGAACAGGTTGTCGACGCCCTGCATGACACAGGCCAGACGTTCGAGGCCCATGCCGGTGTCGATGTTTTTATGTTCGAGCGGCGTGTAATTGTCGTTGCCGTCGTTGTTGAACTGGGAGAACACCAGGTTCCAGACTTCCATGTAGCGGTCGCAGTCGCAGCCCGGCGCGCAGGTCGGTTTTCCGCAGCCGTATTTTTCGCCGCGGTCGAAGTAGATCTCCGAGCAGGGGCCGCAGGGGCCTTCGCCGTGCTCCCAGAAATTGTCTTCCTTGCCGAGGCGGACCATATGGTCTTCCGGCACGCCGATCTTCTTCGTCCAGATTTCGTAAGCCTCGTCATCGTCTTCATAGACGCTGCAGTACAGCTTGTCCGCCGGGATCTTCAGCACTTCGGTGAAGTACTCCCACGCCCACGGGATGGCGTCCTCTTTGAAATAATCGCCAAACGAGAAGTTGCCGAGCATTTCAAAATATGTGCCGTGGCGCGCCGTATGACCGACGTTGTCGATGTCCGGGGTACGGATGCACTTCTGGCAGGTCGTGACCCGGTAGCGGGGCGGCGTGACCTCGCGGGTGAAGAACTTCTTCATCGGGGCCATGCCGGAATTGATGAGCAGCAGGCTCTTGTCCCCGTCAGGTACGAGGGAGTAGCTCGGGAGCCGCAGGTGCTCTTTGCTTTCAAAGAATGTAAGGAACGATTCACGCAGTTCGTTCAATCCGGTCCATTCCATAAAATGGGTCTCCTTATAGTTAAAATTATACTGATACGGCTAAATATTTTACTATTATGGCGTCAACATGTCAACGAACTCCGGGCCCCTCGGGCGATTTACTTTTTATAAGAAAACAAGTATACTTTTGAAAGATTAATAGATTTTAGGAGTCATCCCTTGAGAACTGCGATCATCGGCGGCGGGGCCTCGGGCCTCAGCGCCGCCATCACGTTAAAACGGAATATGCCGGACATGGAAGTCGTCGTGCTGGAGAAGCTGGCGGAGCCCGGAAAGAAGTTGCTGGCCACCGGCAACGGCCGGTGCAACCTGTCCAACACGGACGTGGACGTTTCCTGCTACCACGGCGATTCGTCCACGCTCCACCATGTGCTGAACACGTTCGGCTCCGAGGAGTGCCTGGATTTCTTTCATTCCCTCGGACTTCTGACCGCGGAGGAGGACGGGCGGATCTATCCGCTGACGTTCCATGCGTCCACGGTCCGAAACGTGCTGCTCGAAGAGGCAGCCCGCCTCGGTATCTCCTTTGAGACGGAATTCCGCGTCACGGACCTGAGCCCCGGCTTCACGGTCACCGACCGGAACACCGGCCGGTCGGTCGAAGCCGATTTCGTCCTGCTGGCGCCCGGCGGCAAGGCGGCCGCCGCGCACGGGACCGACGGAGACGGCTATCCGCTGTTAAAACAGCTCGGCATCCGCTACGCGCCGATCTCGCCCGCCCTGGTCTCACTCGTTCTGGACGACCGCGTGCGGCCTTTGAAAGGCCTGCGAATCCAGGGCAGCGCTTCTCTGCTGGATGAGCACGGAACGCTCATCGCCAAAGAGACCGGCGAACTGCAGTTTACAGAAAAGGGGCTCTCGGGCATCCCGGCGCTGCAGCTGTCGGGCGACGCGGCCGTGCTCGCGAAAAACGGGCATCCGACCGTCGCCGTTGACTTCTGCCCGAACCTGCCCGATCTTGCCGTCCTCGACTACCTGAGGGACCGCGCCTTCGCGGACCCGGAGGGCCCCGCGTCACATCTGCTGACCGGCATGGTCCGGGAGCCGGCTGCCGCCTTCCTGCTGGAAGCCGTCGGCAAACGGGCCGACAGCCCCATTGCCGGGTTCGGTCTTCAGGACCTCGCGAACCTCGCGGACATCCTGAAGAACTGCCCCTTCCCGCTGACCGGCACGAAGTCGTTCAAAGACGCTCAGGTCACCCGCGGCGGCGTCCCGGCGGACGAACTGATCGACGGGTCGCTGGAGAGCAGGAGACACCCCGGCCTCTGGTTTGCCGGCGAGTTGCTGAACGTCGACGGCGCCTGCGGCGGCTACAACCTTCACTTTGCCTGGGGCTCCGGCATCCGGGCTGCAAAGGAGATCCTTTCGCGTGCTTCGCATCAATGAACTGAAACTTCCGCTCGACTATACCGAAGGCGACCTCCGGGAGAAGGCCGCCCGGTTCCTGAAAGTCCGTCCGGAAGACATTACAGAACTGCATATTTTCCGGCGGTCCGTCGACTCCCGCAAAAAGGCGGACGTGCACTTCGTGTTCACGGTCGACGTCGAGGTGGCAGCCGACGAGCAGCGGATCTTAAAGAGGACCGACCGCAAACGCGTCCAGCCCTCGGTGTTCTACAACTATGAACCGGTCGAAGCAAAACGGACCTCCGGCTTCCGTCCGGTCGTCGTGGGCTTCGGCCCCGCCGGTATGTTCTGCGCCCTGACGCTCGCGGAAGCGGGGCTGCGCCCCATCGTTCTCGAACGGGGCCATGACGCGGATAGCCGTACCAGAGACGTGCAGAACTTCTGGCAGAACCGCGCGCTCGACACCCGCTCGAACATCCAGTTCGGCGAAGGCGGCGCCGGCACATTTTCGGACGGAAAACTGACGACCGGCATCAAAGATCCCCGTCAGAACAAGATCATGAAGGACTTCGTGCGCTTCGGCGCGCCGGAGGCCATCCTCTATACGAACTATCCGCACATCGGGACCGACAACCTGGTCCACGTGGTCAAAAATATCCGCAAAGAGATCATCGCCCTCGGCGGCGAGGTGCATTTCGGCGCCACGCTGACGGACCTGATCATCGCCAACCGCTACATCCACGGCGTGACCTGGCATACGGAAGACGGCATGACACACGATCTCGAAACGGACTGCGTCGTGCTGGCCCTCGGGCATTCCGCGCGGGACACCGTGACCATGCTGTACAACAAGGGTATCAAAATGATGCAGAAACCGTTTTCGGTCGGCGCCCGCATCGAACACCCGCGGGAATTCATCGACCGCGCCCAGTACGGCAGCGCGGCCGGCCATCCGAATCTTGGCGCCGCCAACTATAAAATGGCCTGCCATCCGCCCCACGGCCGCGGCATGTACACGTTCTGCATGTGTCCCGGCGGCACCGTCGTCAACGCGGCGTCGGAAGAGGGCGGTATCGTCGTCAACGGCATGAGCGAATATGCCCGGGACGGGGAGAATTCCAACTCGGCCCTGCTCGTCGGCATCGAACCGGAACATTTCCCGAACGAACATCCGCTGTCCGGCTTCGACCTGCAGCGGCAGATGGAACAGAAAGCCTTCGAACTCGGAGGACGCGATTACACAGCGCCGGCCCAGCTCGTCGGAGATTTCCTGAAAGACCGGAGATCCACCCGCATGGGAGCGGTCCGGCCAAGCTGTCCGACCGGCGTCACCCCGTCCGACATCCGGGAGGTCCTCCCGAAGAGTGTCACGGATATCATGGCGGACGCCCTGCTCCTCATGGATCAGAAGCTTAAAGGCTTTGCCATGGAGGAAGCCGTCCTGACGGCGCCCGAGACCCGCAGTTCCTCCCCTGTCCGTATCCTGCGGGACGATTATTATGAGTGCGCGCTGGGCGATATGCCCCTCGGCGGCGCCTACCCCTGCGGCGAAGGAGCCGGGTACGCCGGAGGCATCGTTTCCGCCGCCGTCGACGGGATCCGTGTCGCGGAAGCCATCCTGACCGACGAACATGCCTTCTGACAATTGTTCGGATGTATTGACTTTTCGCTCATCAAATCCTATAATTTGTTCAGAAAAACAAATTGTCCGAATAAAAGAAATATAAAGGAGGAACCCTCATGGCGAAACGGGAAAACTCCCCGACTCTTTACAGCTATGTCAAAGAGTACATCATGAAACTCATCATCTCCGGAAAATATCCCGCCCATGCCCAGCTCCCCACTGAATATGAGCTCATGGAAACGCTGGATGTCGGCCGCGCCACGGTCCGTGCCGCGCTGGCACAGCTGGAAAGTGAAGGCACCATCTACAAACGTCAGGGCGTCGGCACGTTCGTCAGCGAACGCAGCAAGCACTACGGTCTGGAGCCCTTCCTCTCCCTCAACTTCACGCTCAAACACGTGGGCATGAAAAACAACAACGAAGTCATCACAAACGAGGATTACACCGTGCCCGCAGACGGGCCGCTGAACCGCTGGACCCCCGGCAAGGAAGTCCGCCATCTCGTGCGCATCCGCAAATCGGAGAACACGATCCTGGGCCTGGAGGACAACTATTACCTGCCCGAGATCTTCAATAAGCTGAACCAGAACGATTTCGAAGGATCGCTTGCCCATAATCTTCTGACCAACGTGGAAGACCCCATCCGTCAGTTCGACGCCAGCACCATCGTCCGGGACCCCACCGCGGAAGAGCAGAAGCTCTTTGGCATCGACGCCGCCGAAAAAGTCGTCGAACTGCAGCGCTGGATGTACTTCGAGGGCATTTCCGAAGCCGCCAATTATGTCAGCTTCGTCATCCCCTCCCACATCCTGGAGTTCCCGTTCCTCGGCTGATAACAGAGCAAAAAAATCGCCTCAGAAAACTCTGAGGCGATTTTCATTTTGTTTAGAAGTAATTCATCGGGTTACGTGCCGCGACCGAACGGGAGGTGCCGTCGTTGACACGTACCTCGAAGTGCAGGTGGTTACCGGTCGAATACCCGGTACTGCCCATGTAACCGACCGTCTGGCCCTGGGCCACATACTGGCCGACCGAGACGATGGAACGGGACATGTGACCATAGTAGGTCAGAAGACCGTTGCCGTGGTCGATGACGCAGTAGTTTCCGTAGCCGCCGTTGCATCCGCAGTTATAGTTTTTACCATAGTTATGCGAACAGGCGTTGCTGGAGATCTGGACCGTACCGGCCGCCGCCGCGACGATCGGAGCGTTTCCGCCGCCACCGGTGATGTCGATGCCGTAGTGGAACGAACCCCAGCGGGAGCCGTAGCCGGAGGACACGTAGGTGCCCGAGGCCGCGACCGGCCAGATGAAGGTGCCGGAATAGGCACCGTTACCCGTCGAAGCTTTTCCGGCAAGTCCGGCGTTGACGGAATTCATGTAAGCCTGCTGCTGCGCGCGCGCTTTGGCGATATAGTTGTTCAGCTCTTCGCTGTTTTCGTCCAGGCCGTTGATATAGTTGTTGAGCGTACCGACCTTCTGGTCAAGGTCGGACTTGGCGCTGACGACCTGAGACTTCGCGTCCTGCTGCATGTTCTTGGAACTCTCGATCTGGGCCTTGTCGGATTCGAGCTTCTTCTCGCTCGCTTTAAGGGAAGCTTCCGCGTCCTCATAGACCTTGATTTCGTCCTGCAGAGTCTTGATGATGTCGTTGTCGTGTTTGGCGATGCGGCTCAGCAGCTCCAGACGGTTCAGGAAATCACGGAAGTTGTCCGCCTCCAGTAAGATCTCCAGGTTCGTGACGTTGCCGGTAATGTACATCGCCCGGAGACGGTCGGCATAAAGTGCCTGCGTCTGCGCGATCATTTCCTTCTGCCCCGCCATGTCCGCCTGGGTCTTGGCGATCTTCTTCTGCGTACTGGTGATGTCCTTGTTCAGCGAATTGATCTGGGTGTTGAGGGCGTCGATTTTGGAGTTGTAAGCATTGATCTGCGACTGGAGCAGGTCCACGCTTTCCTGAATGGTGTCGGCGGACTGCTGCGCTTCCTTTTTCTTCGCTTCGTTCTCCTTGATTTTCTCCTCGCTGGCAGCGATCTTCTCATCGAGGTCCGCGATCTTCTGACTGACGTCCGTCGCGGCATAAGCGTCCATGTTGGAGGAGACCGGGAGCGCGATCAGGAGCACCATGCAGAACGACACCAGGAGACTCAGGACCCGGTTCGTTTTAGTTCTCATCGGAGATCACACTTCCCTGTTCTTTAAGATACCTCGTCATGGAGACGATGGAGCCGACCGCGCCGGCCAGGATGCCGACGAAAATGAAGGCGAGGAGCATGGGTACCGCATAAGCGGAGAACGGGATGGCCGCGCTGCCCAGCAGAGCGAAGACGCTGCCGACGTTGCGCATGGTCAGGGAGTAAAGCGCCCAGACCAGCAGTTCCGAAATAAGTCCGGAAACGATACCGATGATGATACCTTCAATGATGAAAGGCCAGCGGATGAACCAGTTCGTGGCGCCGACGGCTTTCATGATGGAGATCTCCAGCCGGCGGTTGTACATGGTCACCCGGACCGTGTTGGCAATGATGAACAGCGAGACCGCCAGGAGCATGATGATGATACCCACACTGACGATGGTGACAGCACGGGAGAGCTGCCGGACCTGTTCGGCAAGGTCGGAGTTCCCGCGGACGCTGGAGACATTGTCGATGGACTTTAAGCTGTCCACGACGCCGTCGTAATGTTCGAGGGTCTTCAGGTAGACTTCGTAGGAGTCCGGAAGCGGGTTCTCCTCGAGGCCTTCCATGAGTTTGGCGTCATCGCCGAGGCTTTCCAGCTGTGCCTGGTAGGCGTCTTCTTTCGAGACGAACTCCGCGGAGTCGACATCGCCGATCATACGGATGTCCTGACCGACCGTGTTGATGTCCTCTTCCGAAATATTGTCGTCGAGATACACCATGATGATGTTCTGTTCCTGAACGTCCTTGAGGGCCACATTGATGTTCGCGAACAGCAGGAACGCGACACCGATGAGCAGAAGACAGGATGTGAGTACCGCCACGGAGGCAACGGACATGAGCCGGTTGGACCAGACGTTGCGGACACCTTCCTTTGTCAGATAACCGACGTTGAAGGAGGAACGGTGACGGGTCTTTTTGGACTTGGGTTCTTTGACCTTAGGTTCTTTGACCTTGGGCTCTTTGACCTTGGGCTCCCTGACCTTCTTTTCTTTCTCAGCCATCGTCCTCACCGCCCTTCTTGCCTTCGATCTCCATTTCGATCTCCCGCAGCGTCGCTTCGGCAAACGTCGGCGCAGGCTCGACGTCGATGTCCTGCTCCGGCAGGTCCAGCGTCGGCATGTCCGGGATCTCCGGGACCGTATCTTTGGAAATGACCTCGGTGACCGGGGAGTTCTCGAAGGAGACGTTGTGGAGTGTAATGGTCTTCATTTCGGTCACGTTCGGCACGGGCTGATAGCCGGTCTTGCTGTCGTAGTGCAGGACGCCGCCGTTCGCCATGTCAGACACGACTTCGCCGTTGTCGATGACGACGATGCGGTGGTCGAATTGTTTGACGAGTTCGTGCTCATGGGTGACCATAATGACCGTGGTGCCGTTTTCGTTGATGCGGTCGAGCAGTTCCACGATCTCATAAGACATCTCCGGGTCCACGTTACCGGTGGGCTCGTCGGCGATGATCGTATTGGCGTTGTTGACGAGGGCCCGGGCCAGAGCGACACGCTGCTGCTCACCGCCGGAGATCTCGTTCGGAAGGTTGTTTGCCTTGTCCTGCAGGCCCACGAGGGTCAGGACATAAGGGACACGTTTCTTGATTTCCTTTTCGCTGGCGCCGATGACGCGCATCGCGAACGCGACGTTGTCATATACGCTCATTTTGGGGATCAGGCGGAAATCCTGAAAGACGATACCCAGCGTTCTGCGGTAATAAGGGATCTCACGCTTGCTCATCTTGGTCAGGTCATAATTGTTGATCATGATGGAGCCGCTCGTGGGGACCTCTTCCCGCATGATAGTTTTCAGGAAGGTACTTTTCCCGGCACCGGAGGCGCCGACGATGAAGACGAATTCGCCGCGGTCGATCCGCAGGTTGACGTCTTTCAACGCAACGGTCCCGTTGTCGTAGACCTTCGATACATCTCTGAATTCGATCACGCTGTAAAAACTCCTTTATCGAAAAAATCAAGATATTGGGGTCGATTATAATACAAATACATTATAAGCACAATACTTAAAGATTAATTTAAAATGAAGAATCAAAAAAGTCCTGCTCTGAAAAACAGTTTCAGAGCAGGTTTTCATTTTAGAACTTTGTGGGGTTGGAGTCCAGGTATTTTTTGACCATGAGTGCTACTTTGAACACGATGGCGTCGTCAAACTCACGCAAGTCGAGGCCGGTGATTTTCTTGATCTTTTCCAGGCGATAGACCAGCGTATTGCGGTGGACGAACAGTTTCCGGGACGTCTCGGAAACATTGAGGTTGTTTTCGAAGAAGCGCTGGATGGTGAACAGGGTCTCCTGATCGAGACTGTCGATGGAGCCGCGCTTGAAGATTTCGGACAGGAACATCTCGCAGAGGGTCGTCGGCAGCTGATAGATGAGACGGGCAATGCCGAGGTTGTCGTAGCTGATGATGTCTTTTTCGGTGTCGAATACTTTGCCGACTTCCAGGGCGACCTGCGCCTCTTTCAGGGAACGGGACAGGTCCTTCAGACCGACGACCGTGGTCCCGATGCCGACCTGGGCGCTGCTGTAGAATTCGGCGCTGAGAGCGTCGGCGATGGAATGTGCCAGGTTCTCGAGGTCTTTTGGGTCCACATCCGGGCTGACTTCCTTGACGAGCGCGATGTCCGTCTCGGAAATATTGATGACGAAGTCCTTGTTGCGGTCCGGGAACAGGTTCTGGATGACGTCGAATACAGTCGCGTCTTCCGAGCCGGTGATCCGGATGAGAAGGACGACACGGGTGGCGTCGGAATTGAACCGGAGTTCTCTGGCTTTGATATAGATATCGCCCGGCAGGATATTGTCGAGGATAACATTCTTCACAAAGTTGCTGCGGTCATATTTTTCATCGTAGAACTGTTTGATGCTGCCGAAGGAAACGGACAGGATGCGGGCATATTTTTCCGCCAGTTCGTCTTCCCCGTCGACAAAGATCGCATATTCATGACGCAGTCTCGAATCGAAGGACAGATAGGTGGCGCCTTCAAGGACCACGGGATCATTCGAATTGAACACATCGGAAACGAGCACTTTGCTCTGTTCGCCGATCCGCTCCAGTTCGGAGCAGGAAATGACAGTGCCGGCCTCGTCGATAACACCGACGGTGCGGTCAATGGCGTCTCTCATCTGGTGGATGACACCCTGAAACAGTCGATTGGACATAATTACTACCTCAGTCAAAAGTTTTATACTTTTTGTACAATTTCTTCGAGTCTACGTTATCTATAATACACAATCGACTTATAAATTACAATAATTTTGCTCACGTTTTTATAAAAAAATCCCAAAAAAACAAAATGCCGTTTGTGAAAAAACACAACGGCATCTATTTTGTCCTGTTTCAGCTTCCGCTTCGGTTTTTCAGAGCAGACAGCTCCTCTTCCGTCAGAGGGCGGCATTCCCCGGGTCCCAGCGAAGGGTCCAGCGGGACCGGGCCGATTGCCGTACGTTCCAGAGAAAGGACCCGGTTCCCGGCCGCGGCAAACATGCGGCGGATCTGGTGGTACTTCCCCTCCACGATCCGGATCCGGACGGTCCGGTCTTCCAGGACCTCGACCTCGGCCGGCAGGCAGCGGGTCCCGTCCGACAGGAGGATCCCGTCTCTCAGTTCCTGCAGGCTGTCCTCCGACGGAGCCTCTTTCAATTTGGCGACATAGGTCTTTTGTACATGGTGTTTCGGCGACAGAATATCATGGGCGAACGCGCCGTCATCCGTCAGCAGGACGAAGCCGGTCGTGTCGGCGTCCAGCCGTCCCGCCGGGAAAAGACCGTCCCGGTACCATTCGTCCGGTACCAGGTCCAGCACCGTCATCCGGCTCCGGTCCTCGGTGGCGCTGATAACGTCTTCCGGCTTGTTGAGCATCAGATAAAGATATTCGTGAAAAGCCAGCTCGTTCCCCGCCACACAGATCCGGTCCCGGTCCGGATCGACCGTAAGACCGGGGTCTTTGCAGACCGAGCCGTTGACCGTGACCAGGCCCTGCCGCAGGACGGTCTTGGCATCCTTGCGGGACAGGTCTGTCTGGGAACTCAGATACTTATCCAATCGCATAACATTTCCTCAAAAAAGGAGCATTGCTTTGTGCAATGCTCCTCTCGTGTTCTGTCAGGTTCAGCCCTTGCGCTGCTGGTTGACGTTGACCGCGTTCTGGGTGTTACGAACGTGGCGCTGCTGCTGTCCGCCTTCCAGGCTGGACTGGTTGATGTTCGCCTGCAGCTGATGGACTTCGTTCAGGCTCTTGGCCACACGATACTCGGTCTCGTTGACGAGGTTCGTGATGTAGGAACCGACGCTCGCCTTGAGGTCGACCGCCCACTTGTTGGCCGCTTCCATCTTGGTCTGTGCGGTGTAGTCCGCGTCCTGGATGGTGCGTTCCGCGTTACGCTGTGCTTCCGCGCCGATCTCCTCGGCTTTTGCGGTAGCTTCCGCAATCATGGCGTCGGCCTGCGATTTGGCTTCTGCCAGCATGGCATCGACTTTCGCCTGGGTCTCGGCGACGAGGGTCTGAGTCGCGGTCTCGGTATCCGCGGTCAGTTTCGCGGCAGCTGCCTTCGACTCGGAGAGGTATTTTTCCGCTTCCGTGTTGAGCGTTTCGGCAGCGGTCTTCGCCTCGACCACGATGTTCTCGCGGGCGATGAGTCCGTCAGCCTGTGCGCGGGCCTCTTCCAGGATCTTCTGGGCGCCGGCATGGGCGTCTTTGAGTTCCTTTTCAGAGCTCTTGCTGGCCTTTTCGGTCAGTTCCTTGACGCGCATTTCCGCGGCGGTCAGGTACTCTCTGCTGCGCGCTTTCGCGTCGTCGACGATCTTATCCGCTTCCGTGTTGGCGCGGTTGATGATCTCGCGCCGCTCGGACGCAAGGATCTTCGCCTGTTTGATTTCTTCCGGAATATCCAGGCGCATGTCTTCGATGACGGTTTTGATCGCGTCAGCGTCGACACTGGTCTTTCCGGAGAATGCGCTTCCTCTGCCGCTTTCGAGGAGTTCTTCGATTTCGTCGAGATAATCTTCAATCTGTGCCATGTTGGTTATTCCTTCCTTAAACGTTTTGTGATGTCGTCTGCCACTGCTTCCGGCACGAAGTCGGTGATGTCGCCGCCCAGCTGTCCGATCTGTTTGACCAGGCTGGAGCTTAAGAACATATGATCTGCCGTACAGGGCAGGAAGACAGTCTCAAGACTTTTGTTGATGTGTTTGTTGGCAATGGACTGCTGGAACTCATCCTCAAAATCGGACACGGCCCGCAGGCCTTTGACCAGGATGTGGATGTCGTGCTCGGCAGCGTAATCGGCCAGAAGCCCTCCGTACGCGTCGACCTTGACGTTCGGGAGATGCTTTGTGCTTTTCCGGATCAGTTCGACCCGTTCCTCTTCGGAGAAGGTCATGGAGCCGACTTTCCGGTAGTTGGTCATAACGACCACATAGACTTCGTCGAAGAGCTTCGAAGCCCGTTCGATGACGTCCAGATGTCCGTTGGTCACCGGGTCAAAGCTTCCGGGACAAATGGCTGTTTTCATTCGTCGTCCTCCCTGACTCGATAGACTGTGACCCGGATCTTGCCGTACTGGTAGACCCGGTCCACGGAAAAACGTCCGGCCGTTTCGGGCAGGGTCTCCTGCTGAGAGGTCTCGCAGACGAGGATGCCGTAATCCGACATACGCTCGACCAGGACCGGCAGGACATCTTCGATGATCCCCTTGCCGTAGGGCGGGTCCAGAAACGCCACATCGTAGGTTTCCCGGGACTTCAGAAGAAAGGCTTTCGCCTCCTCCTGACGGACGGTAGCGGACGGGAGAAGCTTTGTGCGGGTCAGGTTCTGCCGGATGACGTCGATGGCTTTCGGGCTGCGGTCGATGAACGTTGCGTGTTCGGCCCCGCGGCTCAGCGCTTCGATGCCCATTTGCCCGGACCCGGCGAACAGATCCAGCACCCGGCGTCCCGGAATGTCGAACTGGACAATGTTGAAAATGGATTCTTTCACCTTGTCCGTCGTCGGCCGGACCTCAAGGCCTTCCAGCGTTTTCAGCTGCATGCCCCTGGCAGTTCCGGTGATGACTCTCATGGAGCGACTCCCCCTAATAATGCAGTTTATTTTCTCATATGCTTTCCCTGTTTGTCAACATATGTTAACTGATTAATATTAATTATTATAATGCAACACTTTTTTTATGTTGACCGCGTCCGCGTTGCTGATTCCGGGAACGGCGGAAAGTTCGGCGATGTCGGCCCGTTTGATGGCGTCGAGCGTCTTGAAATGTTTCCAGAGGATCTCACTCTTCTTCGGACCAATGCCCGGGATGTCGGTCAGGGTGCTCTTCCGGGCGCCTTTGCTGTGCTTCTGATGGTGGAAGCCGATGGCGTAGCGATGCACCTCATCCTGAATGCCTGTGACCAGCGCGAACACTTTCCGCGCCTGAGAAATCGAAATCTCTCCCCCGTCCGACGCGATGGCGCGGGTACGGTGCTTCGAGTCTTTGACCATGCCGAAGACCGGAACATCCAGATCGTATTTTTCGAGGATCTTCTGCGCGCTGTGGACCTGACCGAGGCCGCCGTCCATGAGGATGAGGTCCGGCAGACGGGCAAAGCCTTTCGCTCCCCTTTTTTCGTCTTCGGTCATGCCTTCGGTCTCTTTGATATAGCGGGCAAAGCGGCGGTCCAGGACTTCCTCCATGGCTCCGTAGTCGTCGCCGCCCACAGCTTCTTTGATCGTAAATTTCCGATAGGAATCCTTATAAGGGATTCCGTTACGGAACACGACCATGCCTCCGACGGCGTCGGCGCCGGCGGTATGGGAGATATCGTAGGATTCAATGAACTCAGGCGGGCTCGAAAGGCCCAGCAATTCGCCGAGTTCGATGACCGCGGTATCCGCCTTGGACCGCTTGTGGGTCTGAGCGAGTTTTTCGTAAGCGTTGTTCTTCGACATCTGAGACAGTTCCAGCTGACGGCCTTTCTGCGGAACGAGCAGTTTGACCTTGCGCCCGGAGAGTTCCGTCAGCCACTGCTCGATGAGCTCGGCATCGGCGGCTTCTCCGTCCAGAATGATCTTCGCCGGGATGTCGTCGTGTACTGTGTAATAGCGCTTCAGCATTTCGGCGCGGGTCTCTTCCAGCGAATCTTCCAGTTCGGTAAAATAGGTCTCGCTTGCCGCGAGCCGGCCTTCATTGATGCGCAGGACGTTGAAGCAGATCGTCTCGTCCTCTCTCGCCAGAGAGAAGACATCTTCGGTGTCTGTCCCGGAGAAGACGACCTTCTGCTTTTCCGTCATGCGGCGAATGGCATTCAGCCGGTCGCGCACCTCGGCCGCCCGCTCGAACTCAAGGTTTTCGGCATACTCATTCATGCGCTGTTCGAGCAGGTCCATATATTCTTTCGTGCCGCCGCGTTTCACTTCCCCTTTCAGGAACTCGATGGCGTCATCCACCGATTTGTTGTAGTCCTCCAGGGAGATCTTTCCGCAGCAGGGTGCGCTGCACTGCCCGATATAATAACGCAGGCAGGGGCGCTGGTTCACGCCGGTGCCCGGGAAGGGCCGGTTGCAGTCCGGCAGTTTGAAGATCTTCTGCGCCGCGTCCACGGCTTCGCTGACAACGAATCCGGAAATATAGGGGCCGATGTACTTCGCGTCGGTCTCGGTCTGCTGCTTGACGGCAGAAATACGCCGCCACTCCTCTTTGGTGATCATGACATACCGGTAACCTTTGTCATCCTTCAGAAGGATGTTGTATTTCGGCATGTTCTGTTTGATGAGGCTGCATTCCAGGATGAGCGCCTCGAATTCGCTGCCGCAGAGAATGTAGTCAAAGTCCCGGACGTTCTCGACCATGCGGCGCACCTTGGGACTGTGGTTGTTCTGGGAGCCGAAGTACTGGCTGACCCGGTTCTTCAGGACCTTGGCTTTTCCGATGTAGATGATCTGCCCTTTGGCGTTTTTCATAATATAGACGCCGGGGACCAGCGGAAGGCGCATCGCCTTTTCCCGCAGTTCTTTCATCTTCGGGTTCTCCACCGTACTTCACCTCCGTTCCAAAAAGAAAGCACACCGCGAAAGCAGTGTGCTCATGAGTTACGATTGAAAAATTATTCCGCGAAACCGGATTCGACCAGGGCGACGAGAGCATCAACTGCTTCCTCTTCATCGGAGCCGCCGGCCATGATCTTGATTTCGGTGCCGCCCATGATACCCAGGGACAGGACACCCAGGAGAGATTTTGCATTGACGCGTCTCTCGTCCTTTTCGACCCAGATGGACGATTTGAACTCGTTCGCTTTCTGGATGAAGAAGGTTGCCGGACGGGCATGTAAACCAACCTGATTCTGAACTTTTACGCTTTTGACATACATAGCAAATTCCCTCACATATATCGTTATTGCAGTTGTTTAACAAATTTCCTGAATATTATATGCAAGGAGCACTCCGCCGTCAATGATAAAAAGCGGACAAACTTAAAACCGTTTTCAGAATCCCCTTTGTGAAGATTTCACAGTTTATTTTGCGCTCTTTTGTACTACTACCACAATATCCTGTTATTGTTTAAGAACTCCTGTTCTTCGGCCGTCAGTTCTCCCTGTTCCCTTGCCGTTTCCAGCAGATCCGGGCGCCGGGAGGCCGTCCGGGTCAGCGCCTGTTCGAGACGCCAGCGGTCCACCTTCCCGTGGTCGCCGGAAAGAAGCACGTCCGGTACTTCCCGTCCCCGCCACTCCGCGGGACGGGTGTACTGCGGATACTCCAGCAGATGTCCGTAATGGCTCTCTTCGGTAAACGCGTCCTCGTTGGCCAGGACGCCCGGCAGCATCCGGCAGATACTGTCGGTCAGGATGCAGGCCGGCAGTTCCCCGCCGGTCAGGACATAGTCTCCGATGGAGATCTCTTCGTCGACGATCTCCTCGATGACCCGCTCGTCGATGCCTTCATAATGACCGCAGAGCAGAACGAGGTCATCCATTTCGGACAGTTCGCGGACCCGCTCCTGCGTCAGGGTCTTCCCCTGCGGAGTCAGATAGATCAGGTGGCAGTTCCGGTCTCCCCGGACCGCTTCGTAGCAGTCGAAGACCGGCCCCGGCTGCATGACCATGCCGGTCCCTCCGCCGTACGGATAGTCATCGACGCGGTTATGTTTGTTCCCGGCGTAGTCTCGGATATTGGTGCAGCGGATGTCGACGAGACCGTTTTCCCGGGCCCGGCCGATGATGCTCTCGGAGAGCACCGTTTCGCACATCTCCGGGAACAGCGTCAGAATATCGATCCTCATCGCACTTCCTCCGCCTCATCAAAAATACCGGGGATAGGCCGCACGAGCGCGACCTCTTCTTCCACATCGACCGAAACGACGATGCCCGGAATGTCCGGCATCAGGTACTCTTTGTCCCCGTTGCGGATCTCCCAGACGTTGTTGGCGCCCCGGTTGTAGATATCGGTGATCTTGCCGTACACCGTCCCGGTATCGGCATTTCGGACTTCACAGCCGATCATTTCGGCGATGAAGTGTTTTCCTTCCGGCAGGGTGTGCTCCAGGTCCTCCCGGCGCACATATAAGATCCGGTTCTTCAGGCGGGCCGCCGCGTCCACATCGGTGATGCCCTCCAGCGTCAGGAGGACCAGGTGCTTGTGCGGACGCCACCCGGCGATCTCGTACGGCTCTCCTCCGTTCTTCCGCAGGAAGACGGTGTCGACCTCATCGAACACATCGGCCGAGTCGGCCCACGGTTCGACGCGCAGTTCGCCCCGGACGCCGTGCGTGTTCTGCACTTTTCCCAGTTCCAGATACTCGAGTTTCAACGCGGTCCCTCCCTCTGTTCAGCAAAAAAGGGTATCTGCCTGCGGCAGATGCCCTCATTTACGTTCGTTCAGTCGATTTCGACGGCGATGCGGGTCTCGGCGCGGTTGGCCGCGGCTCTCATGACCGTGCGGATCGCCTTGGCGATCCGGCCCTGTTTGCCAATGACTCTGCCCATGTCGTCGGCGGCCACATGGAGATGGTATACGGTGACACCGTTCTCGTTGGGCTCGTCGACCGTGACAGTGACGCTGGCCGGGTCATCGACAAGACCCTGGGCAATGCTCGTCAGTAATTCCTGCATGTTCGCTCTCCTTACTGGATGGCGCCGGACTTCTTCAGCAGAGCACGGACCGTGTCGGTCGGCTGCGCGCCGTTCTGGAGCCACTTCTGAGCCTTCTCGTTGTCGATGCGGATGACGGACGGATCCTTCGTGGGATCGTAGAAACCGATTTCTTCAATGAAACGGCCGTCACGCGGATAGCGGGAGTCGGCGACGACAACACGGTAGGACGGCTGTCTCTTGGCGCCCATTCTTCTGAGTCTGATTTTAACTGCCATGGTATTTTCCTCCAATATTCTTCGGTTATCTGCCCAGTTTGGTAATATCGAGGTCCTTGAGACCGTCCATATTGTTACCGCCCTGTGTCATGCGGGATAACTGTTTTCTGGCTTTTTTGCTGTTCATCTGTTTGAACATTTTCTGCATCTGCTTGTACTGGCCGAGCAGACGGTTGACGTCTTCGACCTTCTGTCCGGCGCCGGCCGCGATGCGGCGTTTGCGCGAGGCGTCGAGGATGTTCGGGTTTTCCCGCTCCTGCGGCGTCATGGACAGGATGAGGGCCTGGATGCGGTCGAACTGGTGTTCGTCGATGTCGACGTCCTTCAGCTGACTGCCGACGCCGGGCAGCATGCCCAGAACGTCTTTCAGAGGCCCGAGTTTGCGGACTTTCTGGATGTTGTCAAGAAGGTCGTTCAGGTCAAACTTGTTCTTCTTGAGATGTTTCTCCAGGCGGGCCGCTTCCTCATCGGAATACTGCTGCTCCGCGCGTTCGATGAGTGAGAGCATATCGCCCATGCCCAGAATGCGGGAAGCCATGCGGTCGGGGTGGAAATACTCGAGGTCTTCGAGTTTTTCACCGGTACCGGAAAATTTGATGGGCTTACCGGTAATAGCCCTTGCGGAAAGAGCCGCACCGCCGCGGGTGTCACCGTCAAGCTTGGTAAGGACGATGCCGTCGATACCGACCTGGTCGTTGAAGCTGGACGCGACGTTGACGGCGTCCTGACCGGTCATGGAGTCGACGACGAGAAGGATCTCGTGCGGGTGGACAGCAGCCTTGATGTTCTGCAGTTCCTGCATGAGTTCTTCATCGACATGGAGACGACCGGCCGTATCGATGAATACGTAGTCGTACCCCTGGTCCTTTGCCAGTTTGATGCCGTGCTGCGCGATTTCAACAGGATCGCCCTGTCCCTCTTCAAAGACCGGGACCCCCGCTTTCTCACCGACGACCTGTAACTGCTTGATGGCGGCCGGACGGTAGACGTCGCAGGCAACCAGCAGAGGCCGATGGCCCTCGCCCTTCAGCTTCAGGGCGATCTTCGCGCAGTGGGTGGTTTTACCGGAACCCTGAAGGCCGACCATCATGATGATGGTGGGCGGATGCTGGGCTTCCGCAAGTCGTGTCTGCGTGCCGCCCATGAGTTCCGTCAGCTCTTCATTGACGATTTTGATGACCATCTGCGCCGGGGTCAGGCTGGACATGACCTGAGCGCCGATGGCGCGCTCCGTGACTTTCGCCGTGAAGTCTTTTGCGACCTTGTAGCTGACGTCCGCTTCGAGCAGTGCCAGCCGCACTTCGCGCATGGCTTCACGAACATCCTGTTCGTTTAAGGAGCCTTTGCTCTTCAGCCGCTTGAAAGCACCTTCCAGGCGGTCTGACAGTCCTTCAAATGCCATGTGCTGTCTCCTTTATTCGCTGAGGGCGGAGGTGACGACCCGGATACGGACGACGGCGTCATTGATGTCCCGGGAGAGCCCGGACTTCAAATTGCAGTCGTAAATGGCCTGCGCGGCCTCTTCGATCTCGGACAGTCCCTTTTGCACTTCGGCGAACCGTTTGGCGAGCCCCAGGCGGTCTTCCATGTCGAACAACTGCGCCTCGGCCCGTTTGATAGCGTCGCGGACCCCCTGTCGGGTGATCCCTTCATTTTCGGCGATCTCCGCCAGTGACAGGTCGTCTTCATAGTAATACTCCAGAAACGACCGCTGACGCTCGGTCAGCATACTGCCGTAGAAGTCCAGCAGAATGTTGATCTGCTCGAAGTTCTTCGCCACTGTCTTCGACCTCCATGTAAAAAGTGGAGCTGTAAAGCTTTCTCTCTTTACAGCTCCATTATTATATAAGCCGCATCATAAGAAGTCAAGTGGCTTTTTCGTTTATCATTTCGTTTCACAAATTTGAATTTGCCGGGGTGGGCTGTGGCGATTGACTTTTTTTGCTATCGCGTGGCTGCCACAGTGCTCCGGGCAAGTAAAGGGTGTTTCGGAAGGAGTTGCCTTCCTCACCCCGCTGCGCGGCCGGCACTTCCTGCAGCGCTTTGACCGATTGCTCCGCCACCGGCCCTTGACATGCCTCCGCTCTGTGGCAATGAGTTGACAACAGTACAATGGCGCAGAGCGCATTGCCCTGCCTTTTTCCGAGATACAATATGGTCTCTT